>Ga0265293_10000699_pt1 | contig 77957 bp, 68 predicted proteins | sample Munlanlewell138R_FD_192505 | JGI IMG/M metagenome (GOLD analysis project Ga0265293, IMG submission 192505) | Leachate microbial communities from a municipal landfill in Southern Ontario, Canada - Leachate well 138R | ecosystem: Engineered > Solid waste > Landfill > Unclassified | place: Canada... | reverse complement strand
CGCTACAGAAACCTGCTCCTTCTGGTGCAGGAAGCTGGCAACAACCAGGCTGAGGTGGCGCGCCGCAGCGACACCTCGCCGTCTTATATCAACCAGATCATTCGTCAACTGAAAACCCCCAACGGCACTACTCGCAGCGTTGGCACTCGCCTCGCGCGACGCCTCGAACAAGGCTTCGCCAAACCCAAAGGATGGATGGATGAAGACCATCGTGGCAAGTCGGCCCGCGTCAGCGATCGATCAACCCTTTCGTACAGCCCACAGTCGCTCGACCTGACACCCGACGAGATCGAACTCGTCCAGCTGGCCAGAGAGTTCAGCCTGATCGAGGACTTTCTTCGTATCTCACGCAAGCACAAGACCGGGCTCGCCAAAGAGTCTTCCTGAAACATCTGCCGCTTGACACCCTCGCCATGCACATTTAGCATTTTGCTAAATGTGCATGAGCTGTAAGCCAAGCTTTAAGCAGGAGCACTGGAAAAACGGCGTTCTGCCAGAGTTCACCTTGGAGCTTACAGCCTATAGCTCAAAATCACGTCCAGGCACAGATTCTGGAGGCCATGGAAACGACCTCCCCGGCTAAGGCCAGCAATGTAAAGGAGATACAAATGTCCAGAACGACAACCCTCAACATTCATCTCACTCCGGCTCAACTCGCGCTCACCAGACGCCTCTCCCAACTGATCGATATTCCCGATGGACAGCGCACCAGTGCGCAATATGTGGAAATGCTCAGTCTCAGCAATCAATTGGCGCGCCGTTTGACACCGGCCATCGTCACCGCGGTGCGAGCCGTTGCCGGCGAGGAAACCTCACGCATCCGGTGAGGCGCCACTTCCTGCCCGCAAGCGTCTGACTCCGGTCACCGCGACAGGGCATCGGCCAAAATACCTACTACTATTCTGAGCGAGCCTGGCTGGCCTGCTACTGCACCACTTACGTCAACCAGGTGGCACGTCGTTCCGTGACACGCACCTCAAGGATTACTTACACAAAAAACCACAATGCGGTACAATTTTCCGCAATACGATACAGCAGTACCACGATGCAATACACTTATGCAGTAATCGGAACCCCGGGATCCAGGCCGTATTTAAGCGATAAGCTGTAAGCTCTACGCTGAACTCTGGTAGAACTCGATTCTTCCAGTGCTCCTGCTTACAGCTTATGGCTTAACCTTCCGGCCCATAGCCCAATTTACCGACTTGTGCGCAATCACATTGCGATACCGAATCACAGGGAGAAACACTGGTGAAACATCCCATGACGCTCGTCCTGACAACGATCCTGCCTTTGACCGCGGCACTACTGCTGGCAGGCTGTGGCCAGCCCGAGCAACAGGCGCTGCCCCAGCCAATTCCCGAGGTCGGGGTATACACTGTCGAAGCCAGAGCGCTGACGCTGACCACCGAGCTGCCGGGGCGCACCAGCGCCTATCGCGTGGCGGAGGTACGCCCGCAGGTGACCGGTATCCTCCAGGAAAGGCTGTTCACGGAAGGCAGCGACGTTGACAAAGGCCAGCAGCTCTACCAGATCGATCCGCGCACCTACCAAGCGCAGCTGACCCGCGCCGAAGCCAATCTGAAAACCACCGAGAACCTCGCCAAACGCTACGAGCGTCTGGTGCGCACCAATGCGGTCAGCCAGCAACAGTACGACGACGCCCACGCCGCCTGGGCGCAGGCTCGGGCCGAGGTCGAGGTGGCGCGCATCGACGTGCAGTACACCAAGGTATTGGCGCCCATTTCCGGTCGGATCGACCGCTCCATGGTGACCGAGGGCGCGCTGGTGATCAACGGCCAGGCCCAGGAGCTGGCCACCGTGACCCAGCTCGACCCCATCTATGTGGACATTACCCAATCCATCACCCGCATGCTCGGCCTGCAGCGCGCGCTGGACGCGGGCCGCCTGCAGGCGAGTGGCGAGGATCTCGCCGAGGTCACCCTCAAGCTGGACGATGGCAGCGTCTACCCGCTGTCGGGAATCCTCAAGTTTTCCGAAGTCAGCGTCGATCCCGGCACCGGCGCGGTGACATTGCGCGCCGAGTTCCCCAATCCAGACCGCAAGTTGCTGCCCGGCATGTTCGTGCGCGCCGAACTCCAGGAAGGCGTGCGCCAAGACGCCATTCTGGCGCCCCAGCAAGCGGTGTTCCGCGACAGCCAGGGCCTGGCCAACGTGTGGGTGATCACCGACGACGGCACTGCCCAGCAGCGCTCGGTGGAAACCCTGCGCACGGTGGGCAACGCCTGGCTGATCGGCCGCGGCCTCGAAGCCGGCGAGCGTATCGTTACCGAAGGGCTGCACCTGCTGCGCAACGGTGCCGAAGTGAATGCGGTAGCAGCGAGCAACGTCGACCTGCTCACCGGGTTCGATCGCACGGCGGACCGCGCCGCCAACGACTGAGGAAAACACCATGCCGCATTTTTTCATCGACCGGCCGATTTTCGCCTGGGTATTGGCGATCGTGGTGATGCTCGCGGGCACCCTGTCGCTGTTCCAGCTGCCGATCAGCCAGTATCCCAGCATCGCCGCGCCGGCGGTCGCCATCAGCGTCGTCTATCCCGGCGCCTCGGCGGAAACCGTGCAGGACACCGTGGTGCAGGTGATCGAGCAGCAACTCACCGGGCTCGACGGCTTTCGCTATATGTCGTCGAGCAGCAACTCCGATGGCAGCGCCGACATCATCGTCACCTTCAAACAGGGCACCAATCCGGACATCGCCCAGGTGCAGGTGCAAAACAAGTTGCAACTGGCCACGCCCAAGCTGCCCGAAGAGGTTCAGCGCCAGGGCATTCGCGTCGTCAAGTTTCAGGCCAACTTCATGCAGATCATCGGCCTGGTGGACGAAAGTGGTCGTATGGACGACTTCGCGCTGGGCAACTACATCGTTTCCTACCTTCAGGACCCCATCTCGCGCATCGACGGCGTCGGCGACTTCATGCTGTTCGGATCGCAGAACGCCATGCGCATCTGGCTCGACCCAGCCAAGCTCAACAGCTATCACCTCACCCCCAACGACGTCGCCCAGGCCATTCGCGAACAGAACGTGCAGGTATCCGCCGGCCAACTCGGCGGCCTGCCGACCCGCAGTGGCGTCCAGCTCAACGCCACCATCATCGGCAGCACGCGCCTGAGCAGCGCCGACGAGTTCCGCGAGATCCTCATCAGGGTCAACCAGGATGGCTCGCAGGTGCGTGTCGAGGATGTCGCCGAAGTCGGCCTGGGTTCGGACAGCTACTCGGTATCGGGCAATTTCAACGGCTTGCCGTCCGCCGGGCTCGCCGTGCGCCTGGCGCCGGGTGGCAACCTGCTGGAAACCGTGGCCGCCGTGCGCGCTCTGCTCGACGCCCAGGAAGCCTTCCTGCCCGATGGCGTCAGGATCGTCTACCCCTATGACACCAGCCCGGTGGTGGAGGCATCGATCAGCTCCGTGGTCGCCACCATTATCGAAGCCATCGTGCTGGTGTTTCTGGTCATGTATCTGTTCTTGCAGAGCTTTCGCGCCACGGTCATTCCCACCCTGGCGGTGCCCGTGGTATTGCTCGGCACCTTCGCCCTGCTGCCGGTGTTCGGCCTGGACATCAACGTGCTGACCATGTACGCCATGGTGCTGGCCATCGGCCTGCTGGTGGACGACGCCATCGTGGTGGTGGAAAACGTCGAACGCCTGATGCACGACGAGGGCCTGTCGCCGCTGGAAGCGACTCGCAAGTCCATGCATCAGATCAAGGGCGCGCTGGTCGGCATCGGCCTGGTGCTGTCGGCGGTGTTCGTGCCCATGGCGTTCTTCGGCGGCTCGGCCGGTGTCATCTACCGCCAGTTCGCGGTCACCATCGTGGTCGCCATGGGCCTGTCGGTGCTGGTCGCACTGATTTTCACGCCGGCCCTGTGCGCCACCATCCTCAAGGCGCCCAAGCCAGGCGTTCAGGCTGAAAAGAAAGGCTTTTTCGGCTGGTTCAACCGCACCTTCGAACGCAATACCGAGCGCTTCGAACGCGGGGTCGGCGCCATGCTGCGGCACCGCGGCCGCTATCTGGCGGTGTTCGCTCTGATCGTGGCCGGCACCGGCTGGATTTTCACGCAGATTCCCGCGGCCTTTCTCCCCGATGAAGACCAGGGCCTGATGATGGTGGAAGTCCGCCTGCCCGCCAATGCCAGCATCGAGCGGACCGAAGCCGTGCTCACCCAGGTGCGCGACTATCTGCTCGCCGAAGAGTCCGAGATCGTGGCCTCGGTACAGACCGTGAGTGGCTTCAACTTCGCTGGCCGCGGCCAGAACTCCGGGGTCGCCTTTATCCAGCTCAAGGATTGGGCCGAGCGCAGCGGCGATGGCCAGGACGTGTTCAGCTTCGCCCAGCGCACACAGCAATACTTCAGCACCGGCATCAAGGATGGGCAGGCCATGGCTTTCCCGCCGCCCGCCATCCTCGAAATGGGCAATGCCATGGGCTTCAACTTCTTCCTGCAGGACAACATCGGTCTCGGCCACGAGCGACTGATGGCCGCCCGCGACCAGTTCCTGATGCTCGCCAACCAGCACCCCAAACTGATGGCGGTGCGCCCCAACGGCAAGGATGACGAGCCGCAGTTCCGCATTCATATCGATCGCGAGAAGGCCCGCGCCCACTCGCTGAGCATTGCGACGATCAACGAAACCCTGTCCGCCGCCTGGGGCTCGATGTACGTCAACGACTTCATCGACCAGGGCCGGGTGAAGCGCGTCTATCTGCAGGGCGACATGGACTCCCGCATTGCGCCGGAGGATTTCCACAAGTGGTATGTGCGCAACCAGAGCGGCGAGATGATCCCGTTCTCGGCCTTCGCCAGCGGCGAGTGGACCTGGGGCTCCCCCAAGCTGGAACGCTACAACGGCACGCCCTCGGTGGAAATCCTCGGCCAGCCCGCGCCGGGCTACAGCACCGGCGACGCCATGCAGGTCATCGAGGAAATCATGCAGCAACTGCCACCGGGCATCGGCCTGAGCTACACCGGCCTGTCCTACGAGGAAATCCAGACCGGCGACCAGGCCCCCCTGCTCTACGCCCTGACCGTGCTGATCGTGTTCCTGTGCCTGGCGGCGCTTTATGAGAGCTGGTCGGTTCCCGCCGCGGTGATCATGGTGGTGCCGCTGGGCATCATCGGCGCAGTCTCGGCGACCCTGCTGCGCGGCCTTACCGCCGACGTGTATTTCCAGATCGGCATGATGACCACCATCGGCCTGACCGCGAAAAACGCCATTCTCATCGTGGAGTTTGCCCGCGACCTGTATGAACAACAGGGCCGCAGCCTCACCCAGGCCGCCATCGAAGCCGCGCGCCTGCGCCTGCGCCCGATTTTGATGACATCACTGGCATTCACCTTCGGCGTACTGCCGATGGCGCTCGCCAGTGGTGCCGGCCAGGGCAGCCAGCACGCCATCGCCACCGGCGTGGTAGGCGGCATGATCACCGCCACCGTGCTGGTCGTGTTCTTCGTGCCCCTGTTCTATGTATTGATCGTGGGCCTGTTCGGCGGCAAGCAGAAAGAAGCTGCCGTCGAATCTCAGGCCGCAGGAGAGAATGCGTAAAAGTCAGGGCTCCGGCCCTCTCCCCGACCCTCTCCCGCAAGCGGGAGAGGGAGTGAAAACCCACCCAGATCCGGGCAACGGCGCTCCCCTCTCGCCTATCCAGATCCGGACAGTGGCGCTCCCCTCTCGCCCACCCAGATCCGGACGGTGGCGCTCCCCTCTCCCATTCATGGGAGAGGGGCCGGGGGAGAGGGAACAGCGCGCCTCTCAGTCCACTCCCAAAGCTTTAAAAATCGCGTCCACCGGGTCCGCATAAAAGCTTGTCTGGAACTTGGTAAACAACTCCGCCGGTATGGTTGGGATATCCGTCGCGCTGCTCATCGGCAGGATCACTTTTTTAGCATCAGCGTCGAAGGCGACCTGCACGGTTTCATCACTGTAAATCATACTTGCATTGACCTGAGCCCATCCAACTCCCTGGGCGTTACGCCGAGGTCTCGCCAGTTTTCCGGATGGCAGGTGAACAGCAGGATCTGATGGCGTTGCGCGGCATCGAAGAGGATGCGTTTCATCTGCGTCAGGCGCTGGCTGTCGCTGTGGACGAGGGCGTCATCGAGGATGATCAGCGTGGGGCGGCCCGCTTCCTTGAGCAGGTCGGCATAGGCGAGGCGGCTGATCAGCCCCATTTGTTCGCGGGCACCAAAGCTGAGGGCGTCGAATTCGCCCACGGCAGTGTCGGCGCTGCGCACCAACTGGCGCGGCACGAGGTCGTCGTCCACTTCCAGACGGGCACTGGGAAAAAGCAGTTGCAGATAGTGATTGAGATGGCGCTGGAGCGGTTCCTGAAGGCGTCGGGTGAGAGCCTGACGCTTGTCGCGCAGTAATTGCAGCAACAGGTCCAACGCTTCGGCGCGGCGGGAAAGTTCAGCGCAGCGGCGCTCGTGTTGCTCGAGGGCCGCGGCTTGTTCGGCACGAGTTTCTTCCAGCCCCTGGCCACCCAGCACTTCCAGCTTGCTTTCCAACTCGCGAATGTCCAGGGCGCGCTGGCTGGCAAGGCGTTCCATGTTGTCGGCGGAGGTGCTGAGGCGCTGGATATCCTGGCGGAGAACTTGCGGATTGGCAGCCGCAATCTGCTGCTGGCGATCGGCCAGGGATTTTTCCAGGTCTTGTTGCTGTTGCTGGAGATTGCGCAGTTGCTCTTGCACCTTGCTCTTCGTTTCCTGGTAACCAGGAGATTCGAGACGCTGCTCGAGGCTGTGAAGCTCTTCGCTGGCGGTGCGGGTGGCCTGCTCCGCCAACTGCAGTTGTGTGTGATAGTTGGCGTGCTCCCGTTCCGCCGCCTTTAGCTGGCGCTGCTCTTGTTCCTGCTCCGCTTCGGCCACCACCAGGGACGGCACGTCTTCAGCCAGCGCGGGAAAGGCATCCAGCTGCTGCGACACGTTTTGCCGTTGCTGCTCGTGCAGCGCGAGAGTTTGCGCCAGCGCATCCGTCCCCTGCGGCGCAAGCAGCGCGAGGCGATCCTCATTGCGCTGGATGTCCGCACCCAGGCGGCGGGCATCCTCCGCGCGCTGCTCCGCCCCGGCCAGTGAGCTCACTTTCAGCGCCGTCATCGCCTGTTCGATGTTGTCGCTGAGCTGTTGGCGCTGCCGCGCAAGATCCGCCAGATCTTCACCGCCAGGAATTATCCGCACCTGGCCGACACCGGGAATTTCCAGCGTGGCGGGCTCCAGCAGCACCTGCTCACCCTGCCCTTGCAGCGTCTGGTTGCCCAGCAAAAGTGACTTGTCGGGCTGAAGCTGGTATTCGAGCCGGGTCGCCACGGCTTTTTCTTCGATTTCCAGGCGCTGGCGTTTTTCGACAAAACCTTTCAATCGCTTGAGGTCGACATCGTCGATGGCGATGGCACTGAGCTCGACGCGCTGTTGGCGGATTTGCTCGAGCAGCTTTTGCGCATCGCCGAGGTGGCGCTGTTTTTCCTCGAGCTGCAATTGCAGTTGATCCAGTTCGCGCTGCAACCGATCTCGCTGCTCCTTCTGGCGGGCCAGGTGCGCCCTGCCTGCTGCCTTTTTATAGGCGGCTTCGGCGCTTTCCACCCGTTGGCGAATGGTGGCACCCTGGTCACGCAGTTGTTTTTCGGCTTCCGCGGCCTGGCGGTGGGCATCCACACGGCGCTGCAACTGGTCCTGCTGGCTGGCGAATTCATCCAGTTGCTGACGACTCATGGCCTGGCTTTCGCGGCAGGATTCTAGAGCCTGTTGTTCGCGGGCCTGATCGCGCTCCAGCGATTCCACGTCTCGCAAGCGTTCCGTTGCTTGCGCGGCTTCGCGGCGATATTGCAGCCAGGGTTTGCTCTGATCCGCCAACTGATCGGCGCGCAGCTGCGCGAGACGGTCCACCTGTTGCGCGTAGCTGGCGATCTGTTCATCCAGCGCCTGCACGCGGCATTCCAGAGCCGCCTTTTCCTCCAGCGCGGCCTTGTATTCGAGGGTGGGACGACCCGTCGCGGTGAGCAGCCTGCCGCGCTCGGCATCCAGCTGAGCGATGAGGTCGTCACCGGCGCTGCTGGCCAGTTCACCCAGGGTTCCCCCCAGCGCGGATTTGAGGTGGTTGCCGGCATCGCGCACGGCCTGTTGCACGTCCTGGCCAGCGCCCTGCTCGATCCACAACAAGCCCGGCACGCCCCAGTGCTCGGGCTTGCTCGCACCACGACCCGCGTACTGGAACCCCAGCAATTCGGCCAGTTTGTCCTCGGCGTCTTCACCGCTGAGAGACCGGGTTCCCACCTGCAGGTCACAGCGTTTTTTCTTGAGGAAGCTTTTGACTAGATGCCAGCGCTCGCCTTGCCAGAGGAACTCCACCTCGATCTCGGGGGCCGCACTGGAATCGCCCCAGGGCTGGAGATCCTCGACACTGTTCGATTTGTAGCGCTCAAAAAATGCGGCGCGAATGGCTCGCACCAATGTGCTCTTGCCGGACTCATTGGGTCCGGTGAACAGGTTGATACCGTCGCTCAGCTCGTCGATCGCCAGCGGCTGACGGAACTGGCGCAGTTGCTCGACACGAATACGCTGCATCTTCATGGCGCGTCTCCCAGGACGTGTTCCCGAGGCCCGGCATCGCGCAGCATGCCGGTGAGAATGACCAGCGCATCTCGGGCGATCTCGCCTTTTTCGCCCTGCTGCATGAGTCTCAGCTCGGCCAGCACTTCGCCCACGAAGCCGTCCGCGTGGAGGGCGGCGATATCGTCTTCGGTGGGTTCCAGGTGAAGTTGGCCAAGATCGACAGTGAAGGCGCGGTGGCGCGCTTCCGCCACCGACAGTGCCTCCTCGAGTTGCTCATGGCTCTGCATATCCAGCTGTCCGGCAATGCGCAGGTCGAGCACCGACTGGGGCGGCAAGGCATCGAGACGGTCGATCAGCTGCTCGAGATCCGAGGCGACGCGCAGGCTGACCTGCCATTGCTGCCAGGAATGCTGGCCCAGCGCGTGCACCGTCACCTGCGGCACCGCGCCGGGGGCGTCGATATCCACCAGCAGCACCTGGCCCGCGCCGTTGTCCTTGAAGCGATCCTGCTCCGGTGTGCCGCTGTACCAGGTGCGCTCGTCGATGCGCTTGGCGCCATGCCAATCACCCAGGGCGAAGTAGTCGAGCCGCGCCGCGGCGGCGCGATCCGCCGCGATGGGGTTCGGCGAGTCGATATCGTCGGCGAGAATGCCCTGGACACTGCCGTGGGCGAGACCGATGCGGAGCCATCCCGGTTCGGTCTCGGCAGTGTCGAACCAGTCGCTGAGGTCGCCGTAAGTATGGCGCTGGGTAAGCGGTGCCGCCAACACCGCGCAATTCAATTCGGAGAGTGCGACGATGCCGGACTCTTCCACCAGATGAACGTTGGCGGGAATCGCGGCCAGACGCCGCGCGCGGCTCCACACACTTTCCGCCAGGGCCGCATCGTGGTTGCCGGGAATCATCACCCAGGGGCCGCTGAACGGCGCGAGGGCGTTGAACAGACGGCGGATGGTGCGGTCCGATACGGTCTGGGCATCGAACACGTCGCCGGCTACCAGGACCGCATCCACATTTTCGTCGCGGGCGAGTTGTGCCAGCCGTTCGACGGTGGCGATGCGGGCTTCCGTCAGGGCAGAGGCGTCCTCTGCGGCAAAGCGGCTGTACTGGCGGCCAATCTGCCAGTCGGCGGTATGAAGAAAGCGGGGCATCGCTGCGATCCTTGGCTGTTGGGTTTCGTTCCCCAACCCCGCCCATGAACAGGCGAACATCGAGTTGAAGGAGCACCGGGATGCTACCAAAGAAGACAGGGGCTTCCCACAGAACCGGGCGCAGCTCATCGTGACAAAGCACCCTTTCGTCGCACGCTGTTTTCAGCGCCAGCTGCCCCGCGGGATGGCGAGCGCCCCGTGCATCGGCGATAATCGAGCCAAGGCTCTGAGGGTATCGGAATGATCTGGAAGATCCTGCTGTGGGCGCTGCTGGCCATCGTACTGCTGATGTTGATCGGCTGGTGGCTGGCAGACTGGCTGACGCCGCGTGCGGTGGGCGAGCCATCACATGCGCTGGCGGTCAGCGCCGATGGCACGCCCGTCGATCGCGTGATTGCACCCATGCTCGCCGCACATCCGGGCGAAAGCGGCGCGATCGTGCTGGTCGACGGCCTGGATGCCTTCGCGGTGCGCGCGGCGACCGCGGCACAGGCCGGTCGTAGCCTCGACGTGCAGTATTACATCTGGCGCGATGATCTGACCGGCCACCTGCTGGCGCGCGAGCTGTGGCGCGCGGCCGAGCGGGGTGTGCGCGTGCGTTTTCTGGTCGACGACCTGACCATCCGTGGTGCCGACCGCAAACTGCTGGCGCTGGGCGCCCACAAGAATATTCAAATCAGAGTCTACAACCCGGTGCGCAATCGCGCGGGCCTGATGCGCGTGGTCGAGATGGTCACGCGCAGCCTGAGCTTGAACTACCGCATGCACAACAAGATATGGATCGCCGACGGCCGCATCGCCGTCACCGGTGGCCGCAACGTGGGCATGGAGTATTTCTCGGCATCCACCGACACCAATTTCCACGATCTCGACGTGGCATTGCTAGGTTCTGCCGTGGCTCAGGCCAGCGCTATCTTTGACAGCTTCTGGAACAGCGACGCCGTGGTACCGATCACCGCCCTGGCGCGCAAACCCCGTGTCGATCTGAAAACCTACTTGGCGGACATCGACCAGGACAGCGACCGACAAACCGCGCAAGCCTACCTGACCCGCGTGGCCGAAGCGACGCTGCTGCGCGAATGGCTCGAAGGCCAGCCGCTCATTCACTGGAGCACGTCGTTGCAGTTGGTGTCCGACCCGCCGGTCAAGCGCGGCGGTTCACCGGAGGATGGCTGGCTGGTCGCCCATCTGCGCCAACAAATGCTCCAGGCAAAAGAGCAGGCACTGTTCATTTCCCCGTACTTCGTGCCCGGCCAGAGTCTGGCGGAATGGTTGGGCGAACAGGCCCGCGAGGGCATCGACGTTGGCATCGTCACCAACTCCCTGGCCGCCACCGATGTACTGGCGGTGCACAGCGGCTACGCCCCTTATCGTCGGTCCCTGCTCGAAGCCGGGGCGCGCCTCTACGAATTGCGCCGCCAGCCGGGCGGCGAACCGGGCCGCAGCCTGTTCGGCAGCAGCGGCGCCAGCCTGCACACCAAGGCCTATGTGCTCGACGAGCGCTGGGGCTTCATCGGTTCTTTCAATCTCGACCCGCGCTCCGCCTGGCTCAATACCGAAATGGGCCTGTTGTTCGATCACGAGGGGCTGGCCCATGCGGTGCGCACCGAGTATGCGCACCTGACCATGGACCACATGAGCTACGAAGTGCAGCTGGATGAACAGGGAGCGCTGCGCTGGCACGACCGCCTGGCAAAGCCGCCGCGCGTCCTGAACAGCGAGCCCGACAGCACGCTCAGCCAGCGCGCAATAGCCTGGCTGCTGGGCTGGTTGCCGATCGAGTCGCAGTTGTAGCGTAGCTGTAAGCTCTAAGTCGAACTCTGGCAGAACTCAATTCTTCCTGTGCTCCTGCTTAAAGTTTACGGCTTATAGCTTTGAGCGCGGTTCTGGCGGGCAGTCTTCGGGGCACGCGTGGAACTCGATGAACACCCGCACTTTTCCCTGCGGCTCAACGAAATGCTCGACCTGGGGAGCGATGATTCCCGGCGCATCTGGCTCGAGAATTTCATCGTAATTCCAGCTCGGCACGCGGTAGCGCAGCCGGCCCTCCAGTACATGAAGCAGCGCCCAGACACCTTCCTTGACGGCGTGGCTCTTGCGCAACGCGGCGGGCAGCGTCTCTTCGTTGAATACATCGGTACGCCGGTAGGCTTTCAAGCCCGCGGGCAAGGCGCCGGGGTGGCGGGACTGATAATCGGAACTGGACATATCGTTTCCAACCAGTGTGTGATGCGTGACCACAGAGTGTAGCGCCGACCACAGTGACCGGCGCGACGGACGCACGACTACGGCGAAACACCCGCCTCCAGGATCAGCTCCATGATCTGCGCACCCAGCAACAGATCGCTGACCTGCCCCAGATGCTGATGGCGCAAATTGCCGAAGGCGTCGATCAGAATCAGCGTCGGCGTTCCCTGCATTGCATAGGCGCGCATCGTTTGTGGCACGCCGTCGCGGCCATCGGGCAGATCGACGCCGACCGGAAACGGAATCCGGTATTCATACAGAAACGCCTGCAGCGCGATCGGCGTCATCGCCGCGTGGTGCTCGAAAACAGTGTGCAGGCCGATGACTTCCACCTGCGAGCGCGGAAAACTCTGGTGCACCCGCAGCGCCTGCGGCAGGCCGTGCGCGACACAACCCGGACACAGCATCTGAAAGGCTTCGAGCACGACGACCTTGCCACGCAGGGCCGCCAGGCTCAGCGGCTGCTGTGCATTGATCCACCGCTGCACCTGCCATTCGGGTGCAGGCCCGACCATTTTTCTGTCCATACCACATTACCTCCAAAATTAGAGCTGCATGCTTGGGGACATCGAAATCGCGCCACCCTAGACGATGGCATCCCGGTTGCGACTGAGCTGATAGCCAGACCACAGGCTCTGTGCTATGCGGCCCGCCATGGTGCAGGCCTGTTCCGCCATGGCGCGGTTGGGCTGTTCGTCCGCTGTCTGGCGAAACAGTGCCAGCCAATGCTGGAACAGCTCCGCGGTCAGATCGGGTAGCGCGGCGTGCTTGGGCATGGGGCGCCCGTTGAAACGCCCGCTGCGCAACAGAACGGACGACCAGAAATCCACCAGGATGGACAGATGCTCGTCCCAATCCTCGACATGGGCATTGAATATGGGGCCGAGCTTGCCGTCTTGCCGGACTCGCGCATAGAACTCATGGACCAGGCGCGTGATCTCTTCCTCGGTACACAAAGCTGATGTCGGCATAGAAGCCTCCTCACTGCAGGAGTTGGTGAAAACCATCTTACACATAAATCAGAAATTTGGGCTACGGGTTGTGGTCGAGCTGTAAGTTAAGCTCGGGTAGAACGCAGTTTTTGCAGTGCGCCCGCTCAAGGCTTAATGTGGCGACGAGAATTTCGCGGCCGAGGCCGCTCCTACAAGAGGAGATGGCACGACGCCTGTAGGAGCCTGCCTGCAGGCGACCGCAAGCCGTGCGTTCCAATCATGTTCCTTTCGCGGCTTTCTTCTATGCTGCATAGCACGGGTTACAACTCATTCAGGAGTGCCACTTTGCCAAGCGACTCACACAAGTTTCGCCCCTTCACCGCGCCGATCGTCCTCGCCTGCCTGTTGTCCGTAGGCGCCTGCGAGCAGAGAGCCGACGTCCGCGAGGTAACGCTGAGCAATCTGGTGGAGGGCAGCGAGCATTTCATCGGCCGCCCGGTCCGCACCCAGGGCGTGGTGCGCTCGTTTCCCCGGCCGCTCCATTACTGGATCGAGGACGATGCCCTCAATCGCGTGGGATTGACACCAGCAACCCTGGTCGAAGGCCTCGAAGGCGCCCAGGTGCAGGTGACGGGCATCTATCGTTTTCAGCAGGGGCAAGGACGGCTGATCGAGGTGGCGCAAATGGAAGTGTTACCTGCACCTTGAATACAGATTAGCGGCTAGCTGGAGCCTTCCACTCACCAGGCACCCCTCCTGTAGGAGCTTGCCTGCAAGCGACAAACCACCGAATTTGTCGCTTGCGGGCAAGCTCCTACAGGGTGCTCTGGGTACTTGTTCACGATTTGCTGATAATCCGGGGGTGATCTTCGCTGACGTTTCGTATTTTTCGATGTGCTCCCCTGTAACCATTCCGAGCAGGCGGCGGCCTGGCAAAACCTGAGGCAATGTTTATCTCTGAGAAGAACAAATAAAGGAAACCACACGCATAAAAAAATCCAACCACCGCTAAGTGGTTGGATTTTTTGGCATTTTTGGTGGAGCTACGCGGGATCGAACCGCGGACCTCTTGCATGCCATGCAAGCGCTCTCCCAGCTGAGCTATAGCCCCGTGTATCGAGGCGCGCATTTTAGCACTCTAAAGCACTTCGTCAAGGGCTTTCTTCGGGATGCGATGCTCTTTCCGCGCCTATCTGGCGATATTCCTTCTCGAGGTTCTTGAGTTGCTTCTTCGACGGGCTGCCTGCGGCATCGAGGCCGTGGCGTATGCGCGCGCGCGTCATATCCGCACCGAGAATCGCCATGGCGTCGAACAGCGGCGGCGCCGAGGGAGCGCCGGCAATGGCGACGAACAGCGGGAACAGGAAATCCTTGAGTTTGAGGCCCATGGCGGTGGCAATCTGACTGAGTTCGCCGTACAGCTCGTCGCGCTGCCAGGTGCGCAGCCCGTCCAGCCGCCAGCTGCTGAACTGGAGCACTTTCTGTACGGTTTCCGGGCTCAGCTTGGGATGCGCAAAGCTGTCGGCGGAAAGGCTTGGCATGCCGGAAAAGAGGAAGCCCGCCAGCGGTGCGATGTCGGTGAACTTCTCGACCCGCTCCTTGATCAGCGGGATGACGCGCATCAGGTTGGCGCGGTTGAGCGCCCATTCCGCAACGCGGTCGGCGAACTGCTCGGCATCGAGATTTTCGCGAATCCAGCGGCCGTTGAGCCAGTCGAGCTTTTCGATATCGAACACCGGCCCGCCGAGGTGGACATTGTCGATATTGAAATTGCTCACCATCTCGTCGAGCGAAAATTTTTCCGATTCGTCCGGCATCGACCAGCCCATGCGCCCCAGATAATTCAGCACGGCCTCCGGCATGTAACCCATGGCGCGGTAGAAACTGATGCTGGTGGGGTTCTTGCGCTTGCTGAGCTTGCTTTTATCGGGGTTGCGCAGCAGCGGCATATGGCACATTTCCGGCATCTGCCAGCCGAAATACTGGTAAAGCAACTGATGCTTGGGCGCCGAATTGATCCACTCTTCGCCGCGGATGACATGCGTAATACCCATCAGGTGGTCATCGACCACATTGGCGAGGTGGTAGGTGGGCATGCCGTCCGCTTTCATCAGCACCTGCATGTCGACCTGGCTCCAGGGGATCTCGATGGTGCCGCGCAAGCGGTCATGAAAGGTGCACACGCCCTCTTCCGGCACCTTCATGCGAATCACACAGGGCGTACCGGACGCCAGCCGCGAACTCACCTCCTCTTCGCTGAGGTGCAGGCCGCGGCCATCGTATTTCGGCGTCTCGCCCCGCGCCATCTGTTCGCGGCGCATTTCATCCAGCTCTTCCGGCGTCGCAAAACAATAGAAAGCGTGGCCTTTTTCGATGAGCTCCCGAGCGTGGCGCTGGTAGATTTCCATGCGCTCACTCTGGCGGTAGGGACCGCAGGGGCCGCCCACATCGGGGCCCTCGTCCCAGGTCAGGCCAAGCCAGCGCAGCGAGTCGAGGATCATGCGCTCGGATTCGGCGGTGCTGCGCTGTTGGTCGGTATCTTCGACGCGCAGAATGAACTTGCCGCCGAACTGGCGGGCGAAGCACAGATTGAACAGCGCGATATAAGCGGTGCCAACGTGGGGGTCACCGGTGGGCGACGGGGCGATTCGAGTTCGAACGGTCATAGGCTTTCCGCAGTCTGGCCAGAAAAGTGCTGCATTATAGAGGCCGCAGCACATTACTCATAGGCTGCCCGGTTGCAAGCTCCAAGCTGCAGCACTGAAAACGGTGAACTGTGAACTAAACCACCAACTAAAACCCCCACCCCAACCCATAGGCTATAATCGCCCCTCACCCTGCCACGACGAGCCATGGACAACAGCGCCATTCCTTCCGCCACCCGCCAGAACCTGCGCCTGCTGTGTTTCGTGCGGGTGATTCCGCTGGCCGGCATGTTCTACGGTGTCTACTACCTGCTCAATCACGGGCAACAGCACTTGCGCTGGGATTTCATCACCTTGCTGCTCGCCGCGGTCACGGCCGTCATTGCCGTCACCTGGTTGCGCAGTTTTCGCCCGGTGCCCATCAGCGAGCGTGAGTTTTTCATCCACCTGATGGTGGACGTGGCGCTTTACTCACTACTCATGTTCAACACCGGGGGCGCGGAAAATCCTTTCATTTCCTATCTTCTGGTACCGGTCACCGTCGCCGCCATCACCCTGCCCGCCGCGCGCACCTGGGTCACCGGCATAGTGTGCCTTGGCGCCTATACCGCACTGCTCTTCTGGTACGTTCCGCTGCCGCTGGTGGCGCCGGACCACGAGGGGCATTCGTGGGCCAACAGCATCGGCCTCAATCCCCACCTACTGGGCATGTGGATGAATTTTGGTGTCAGCGCCGTGCTGATCGCCTACTTCATCAACAAGATGGCGTCGGCTCTCAAGGCCCAGGATAAAGCGCTCAACCGCCAGAAGGAAAAGCAGCTCGAGGACGACCAGTTGCTGGCTGTCGCCTCCCTCGCCGCGAGCGCGGCTCACGAACTGGGCACTCCGCTCAATACCGTCAAGCTGATCTGCGATGAATGGCGCAGTGACGACGGCCTGGCAGTGCCACCGGACGTGCGCAAGGACATGGACGTGCTCGCCACGCAGGTAGAGCGTTGCCAAAGCACGCTGCGCAAGCTTTCGGGCACGGCGCGCAGCTATTCCGACGGCGGCGTGCAGCGGATTGGCCTCAGGGATTATTTCGAGGGTTTGATGCAGAACTGGCAGGTACTGCGGCCCGACGTGAATGCCCGTATCAGCATGGAAGGCGCGCCCCGGGATGCCAGTATCGTCCTCCACCCGTCACTGTCGGCGTCGCTGCACAACCTGCTCAACAACGCCGCCGATGCCAGCTCCAGGGTGGATGTGACCATCCACTGGGATGCGGAGCGCGCCCGGCTGCTGATTCGCGACTATGGCGACGGCATCGAACGCCCGGACACCGACTGGCGCCCGCTGGAAAGCCGGAAACCCGGCGGCATGGGGCTCGGTCTCTTTCTGGCTCACTCGATTCTCGATCGCCACGGCGGGCGCATCGAGCTCGCACCCCATCCCGAGGGCGGCACCCAGGTCGACGTGATCCTGCCACTGGAGGCACAGAATGACTGAGCCCGCGGATTTTCTCATCATCGACGACGACGATGCCTTCTCCGCCATTCTCGCCCGCAGCCTCGCACGGCGCGGGTTCACCACGGCAACCGCGCACGACGATGCGACGGCTCTGGCATTCTGTACGCAGACAGCGGTACGGCGCATCGTTCTCGATCTGAAACTGGAACAGAGCTCGGGGCTCAATCTCATCGGCAGGTTGCGCGAGGTGGCGCCCAATGCCCAGATCGTGATCCTGACGGGTTATTCCAGCATTCCCACCACAGTGGAAGCGATCAAGCTCGGTGCCATCAATTACCTGTGCAAACCGGCGTCCGTGGACGACATCATCGACGCTTTCGAAAATTGCACGGGCAACCCGGATGTGGAGTTGCCGCACCAGCCGCATTCCGTGGAGCGCCTGGAGTGGGAACATATTCAGCGCGTATTGAGCGACAACGGCGGCAACATTTCCGCCACCGCTCGCGCCCTGGGGATGCATCGCCGCACGTTGCAGCGCAAACTGCAGAAACGCCCGGTCAGAAACTGACGCTGGACAACCCGTCCTCGTTCTCGGCCTGGGATGAGAAGCGCTGCCAGAGTTTTTCGTGGAAGTAGAATGCCACCGTATTGACGGCAGGCTCCACCAGCGCCACCGCGCCGCCCACGATGAGGCTACCGGTCAGCAGATAAGTGACCGCGAAGGCAATCGAGAAGTGCAGCACAGCGAATGTCATCGTCTTGGTCATGGGTTATCTCCGGTGGTAATGTTTTCGCGGGTCGTAGCCTGCTGAGGCTTTATTTGTAACTCTCCCGCTCAACAGCAATGATAACCACTCTCAACAACTTTGGAAACCAACCATTCCCCATACAGTCGATTGTTTTTAACTATCGGTTAGCGAGCGCGCCTCCTTCCCTCTTTTGCGCCGGAAAAAGGTTTGGATGCGCTCGGCGCACAGCTCCGCCAGCACACCTTCACGCCATGTGACGCTGTGGTTGTAGTGTTTCTCGTCGAGCAGTTGCGCGGCGCTGACCACGGCACCGGCGCGTGGCTCTCTGGCACCGAACACGACACGCGCCACCCGCGCATGAATCATCGCGCCAACGCACATGGTGCAGGGTTCGATGGTGACATACAGGGTGGTGTCCGGCAGGCGATAATTGCCTGCCGCGCGGGACGCATTGCGCAAGGCGTCTATTTCCGCGTGCGCAGTGGCGTCGTGGGCCGCGATGGGATGGTTGTAGCCCTCGCCGATCACACAACCGGCGCGCACGACAACCGCGCCGACGGGAACCTCGCCCTCCGCCTCGGCCCGCTGCGCCAGCGCCAGTGCCCGGCGCATCCATTTCTCGTCTTCGCTGTCAGCATTCATCGTGTCGAATCTTGAGCCTTGTTTTTTCATCAGAGCAAAAGCCGGAAATCTGTGCGACAAGCTGTAAGCCACAAGCTTTAAGTTGAACTCTGGTAACACCCGGTTCTTGCAGTACTCCGGCTTAGAGCTTACGGCTTACAGCTGCAAATACCGTTCGGCCACTTTACGCTGGCAATAGCGCGCAAGCATGCAAGAATAACCGCATTCAAAGGGGGAGAATACCAACAATGAACCTTCATCTGCAGAGCGCCATCGGTCTGGTGCTGTTGGCGGTCCTGTGCTGGCTGAGCGGAAAGCGCGGGAAAATCGCCTGGCGTGTAGTGCTTGGCGGTCTGTTTCTGCAGTTCGCGATTGCGCTGCTGTTGCTCAAGCTGCCACAGGCACAGGCCGCTTTTCTCGGCCTCAACAAGGTCGTGCTGAGCCTGGAAGAAGCCACCCGCGCCGGAACCAGTGTCGTGTTCGGCTATTTGGGCGGCGCCGCGACGCCCTTCGATGTCAACCCACACGCCAATAGCTACATTCTTGCATTTCGGGCACTGCCCATGATTCTCGTGGTCAGCGCGCTTTCCGCATTGTTGTTCTACTGGCGCATTCTGCCTGTGGTGGTGCGCGGCTTCGCGTGGGTCATCAAGCGTCTGCTCGGCGTCAGCGGCCCTCTCGGGGTAGGCGCCACCGCCAACGTCTTTCTCGGCATGGTGGAAGCGCCCCTGCTGATTCGCCCCTACCTGCTATCGCTGCACCGCGGCGAACTCTTCGCCCTGATGGTGTGTGGCATGGCCACCGTGGCCGGCACGGTACTGGTGCTGTATGCAAGTATCCTGTCGCCGGTAATCGACAATGCGCTCGGGCAGGTTTTGATCTCGTCGCTGATCTCCGCGCCCGCTGCCCTCGCCATGGCGGCATTGTTTCACCCCTGGCCGGAAGGCGGGGCACCACTGCCACAACTACCGCGAGACAGTCACAGCGCCATGGACGCCATCACCCAGGGCACGGTTCAGGGCATCAGCCTGCTGCTCAATATCATCGCCATGCTGATCGTGCTCATCGCCCTGGTGACGCTGATCAACCTGGCGCTGGCCGGGCTGCCGCAGATACAGGGCGAAGCCATCAGCCTGCAACGCATTGCCGGCTGGCTGTTCGCACCCCTGGCCTGGCTGACGGGTATTCCCTGGCACGAAGCCGTTACCGCCGGTCAGTTTCTCGGCACCAAGGTAGTGCTCAATGAGTTCATCGCCTTCCTCGAACTCGCCCGCCCCGACGGTCCCGGCGCGCAATTGAGCGAGCGCAGTCGTCTGCTGCTGATGTACGGCCTGTGCGGTTTCGCCAATCTGGGCAGCCTCGGCATCATGATCGGCGGGCTCTGCGCCATGGCGCCCGAGCGCCGGGAAGAAATAATCCAGTTGGGATTCGCCTCTATCTGGGTGGGCCTGTTGACCACCCTGGCGACCGCGGCAACGGTGGGAATTCTGCTGTAACGAAAAAGGGCCGGTGATCCGGCCCTTTCGCTACTCCTTTTTTCAGGGAAGTTCGTATTCGTCTTGCTTGTCGCCCTTCACGGTCGTCATCAGGTCTTCACGGCTTATCTTCATCGCCAGAATGATGTTCGCCGCCACATAGATGGAAGACGTCGTACCGACGATGATTCCCACGATCAGGGCAATGGAGAAGTTTCTGATCAGCTCACCGCCCAGGAACAGCAGCGCGAAGAGCACCAGCAGCGTACTGACCGAGGTGTAGATCGTCCTCACCAGCACCTGGGTCAGGGACTCGTTGATGATGTCGAGGGGAGAGGCATCGCGAACCAGGCGGAAGTTTTCCCGTATCCTGTCGTACACCACGATGGTGTCGTTCAGCGAATAGCCGATCATCGCCATGAGCCCGGCAAATACCGTGAGGTCGAAATCGAGCTGGAAAAGCGAGAAGACCCCCAGGGTGATGATGGTATCGTGCACCAGACCCACCAGCACACCGACGGCGAATTTATACTGGAAGCGCACCGCGACGTAGATCATTATCGCAATCATCGCCACCAGCACGGCAAGACCGCCCTCGTCGCGCAGCTCTTCACCGACCTGCGGCCCGATGAACTCCACCCGGCGCACCTCGATCTGCTCGCCGTTGGGCGTCAAGGTACTCACCACCAGGTCTTCGAGACCTTCGGCGGATTCCACCTGAAACTTGATCAATACATCGCGCGCGCTACCAAAATTGACCACCACCGGATTTTCCAGCCCGGCATCGATAAGCTGCCTGCGGATGACTTCCGGTTCGGCATTCTGCTGGTAGCCCACTTCCACCTGTGCGCCGCCCGTGAAATCCAGGCCCATGACGAGGCCCTTGGTGCCCAGGGATATCAGCGAGCCGACCACCATAAGCAGCGAAATGATGTTCGCCAGCTTGTTCCAGCGCATGAAATTGATGATGCGAATAGTGCTCATAGTGCGCTCCTCAGATCCACAACTTTTCGACGTTGCGTCTGCCGTATATGAGATTTACCAGCAGCCTGGTGCCCACGATCGCGGAGAACATGGATGTCAGGACGCCGATGGCGAGAACCACGGCAAAGCCCTGCACCGGCCCGGAACCGATGCCATAGAGAATCACGGCCACGATCAGGGTGGTGAGGTTGGCGTCGACGATGGCCACATACGCCCTGTCGTAGCCCGCGTTGATGGCCGCCGATGGCGATAGCCCGTTGTTCAGCTCCTCCCTGATCCGCGCGTTGATGAGCACGTTGGCATCCACCGCCACACCCAGGGTCAGTACGATGCCCGCGATACCGGGCAATGTCAGGGTCGCCCCCAGCACGGACATCACCGCAACGATCATCGCCAGGTTGAACAGCAGGGCCAGGTTGGCGATCACCCCGAATACCTTGTAGACCACCAGCATGAAGATCATCACCAGAATCAGGCCCAGCTGAACGGAGGCAATGCCCATGGTGATGTTTTCCGCCCCCAGGGACGGACCGATGGTACTTTCCTGAACGAAGTACATGGGGGCCGCGAGAGCACCGGCGCGCAGCAGCAAAGCGAGCTCCGAGGCCTCGCCCGGGTTGCTCAGGCCGGTGATGCGGAACGAAACACCCAGCGCGCTGCGCACCGTCGCCAGGCTGATGATTTCCTTGCTTTCATACTGCACCGGCACCATTTCCACGGTGCCGTCTTCGTGCCGCACCTCTTCCACGCGGGTGCGGGTCTCGATGAACAACACACCCAGGTTGCGACCGATGCTGCGTCGCGTCGCCAGGTTCATGGCGCGGCCACCGTCGCTGTCGAGACTGATGTTGACCTGGGGCTGACCGTTTTCATCGTAACCGGTAGCGGCGTGTGCCACCTGATCACCGGTGATCACCACGTTCTTTTCCAGCCAGGCCGTGCGCGGGCCGGCGCTTTCATCGCGGAACGGAAATTCCTCCCGCGCCAGATCACTGCCCGGCATGTACTCGAGGCGGAACTCCAGGTTGGCGGTCTTGCCGATGACGCGCTTGGCGGCGGCGGTGTCCTGAATACCCGGCAACTCCACCACGATGCGGTTGCGCCCCTGGCGCTGCACGATGGGCTCGGCAACGCCCAGCTCGTTGATGCGGTTGCGCAGGGTGGTCAGGTTCTGGCTGACCGCGTAATCCTCTTTCTCCTTGATCAGCGAATCGAGCACGGTCAGGCGCAGCACATACTGTTCACCGTCGCGGCGCAGTTCGCGGTTGAGGTCGCGGAAATCGGCACGCACCACGTCGACCGCCGCCGCACGGCTCGCTTCATCGGCGAAGGCGATCGTGATGCCCGCGTCCTCGATCTTGACCTCGCGATAGCGCGCACGCGCCTCGCGCAGCGCGCGCTTGAGTTCCGCCTCCTGGGTTTCCAGGTAATTGGCGATCACCTTTTCGGTATCGACCTGCATCAGGAAGTGAACACCGCCGCTCAGGTCGAGACCGAGCTTCATGGGTTCGGCGCCAATGGCCAGCAGCCAGTCGGGCGTGGTGGGCGCCAGGTTGAGGGCAACCACGTAGTCCGGGCCCAGCGAGTCCTGCAACAGGGTTTGAACTTTCAACTGATCGTCGGCGTGGCGCAGCCTCACCAGCACGTTGCCCTGCGCCACCTCTTCGCCAAAGTAGTCGATGCCACTTTCATCGAGAGCCGCTTTCACTTCAGCGAGCACTTGCTCGCCGATCGCCTGGGCACTGCTCTGGCCGGTCACCTGAATTGCCGGATCGGGAGCAAAAAGATTGGGGCTGGCGTAGACGAGACTGAAAATCAGCGCCGCTATGACGATGAAGTATCGCCAGAAGGAATTTCGATTCATGGGCTTTTTTTCTTGCGGTCCGTAAAGGCGCCCGATTATAGGGGAATTGCGGCGCCGGTTATAGGGCCAGCGCTGGCTGGCTGACAGGACTTGGCAAAGGTGGTTTTTGCTCTATCATCAACAAGGTGCGCAGTGTTTGAACGCGCCACGCTCCGTCCCACCTCGGGCGGTTCAAAACAATACCAACAGAGGAATCGCTATGTTGAAAGAATTCAAGACATTCGCCATGCGCGGCAACGTGGTGGACATGGCCGTGGGTATCATCATCGGCGGCGCCTTCGGCACCATCGTCAGCAGTCTGGTAGACGACGTACTGATGCCGCCCATCGGCCTGCTGCTCGGCGGCGTGGATTTTTCGGAACTCTTCCTTACCCTGAAGGACGGCGCCACCGCCGCGGGACCCTATGAAACCCTGGCCAGCGCCAAGGCCGCGGGTGCCGTCACCATCAACTTCGGCCTGTTCATCAACGCCCTGGTGAGTTTCATCATTGTCGCCTTTGCCGTGTTCCTGCTCATCAAGGCGATCAACCGCCTGCAGGCGCCAAAACCCGAACCTGCCGCCGCGCCCACTACCAAGGACTGCCCGCGCTGCTGTTCGGCCATTCCCTTGCAGGCATCGCGCTGCCCCTGCTGCACCTCGGAACTCGGCTGACGCCGGACACGGCAGAGCCAAGCCTCTGCCGCGCCCTACCCCGCCTGTTCGCGATAGAACGTTTCGGCGAACGCATCGAGCCGACGCTCTTCGATGGCCTTGCGAATGTCCGCCATGAAGCGCTGGTAATAGTGCAGGTTGTGGATGGTGTTCAACTGTGAGCCGAGCATTTCGTTGCAGCGGTCGAGGTGGTGCAGATAGGCGCGGCTGAAGTTGCTGCAGGTGTAGCAGTCGCACGTCGGGTCCAGCGGCCCCACATCATTCTTGTAGGCCGCATTGCGGATCTTGACGACGCCCGCGCTGGTGAACAGATAGCCGTTGCGCGCATTGCGGGTGGGCATGACACAGTCGAACATGTCGATGCCGCGGCGCACCGCCTCGAGGATATCGCCCGGCTTGCCCACCCCCATCAGATAGCGGGGCTTGTGCCTGGGCAACGCATCGCCGATGGCGTCGAGCACGCGAATCATGTCCTCCTTGGGCTCGCCCACCGACAGGCCACCCACCGCGTAGCCATCGAACGCCATGGCATCGAGACCGGCCAGCGACTCGCGGCGCAGATCCTCGTACATGCCGCCCTGAACGATGCCGAACAGCGCCGACGGGCTGTCGCCGTGCGCCACCTTGCTTCTGTGGGCCCAGCGCAATGACAGCTCCATGGACTTCTTCGCTTCATCCCAGGTGGCGGGATACGGCGTGCACTCGTCGAAGATCATCACCACATCAGACCCCAGCGAGCGCTGCACCGCAATCGACACCTCGGGACTGACGAACACCGGGCTGCCGTCGATGGGCGACTGAAACGCCACACCTTCCTCACTGATCTTGCGCATCGCTCCCAGGCTGAACACCTGGAAACCGCCGGAATCCGTGAGGATCGGGCGCTGCCACTGCATGAAATCGTGGAGGTCGCCGTGCGCTTCGATGACTTGCGTGCCGGGACGCAGCATCAGATGAAAGGTGTTGCCGAGCACGATCTGGGCACCCGTCGCCTCGACATCGCGGGGCAGCATCGCCTTGACGGTGCCGTACGTACCCACTGGCATGAAAGCCGGCGTTTCCACTGTGCCGCGCGGAAAAATCAGGCGCCCGCGGCGCGCCACACCATCTGCGCCATCGAGCTCGAAGCGCATGAAACACTCTCTGGTCACTAAATCAGGCTCCCACCAGTTCGGCAAAAACATCGGCCACCCGAATCTCGTGAGCGGCAGGGTTGCGGGTCAAAAACATGGCATCGCCATAACTGAAGAAGCGATAGCTTTCCGCCACCGCTTCCCGGTACGCCGCCATCACCCGGTCGTAGCCCGCAAAGGCTGACACCAGCATCAGCAAGGTGGACTCGGGCAAGTGAAAGTTGGTGACCAGGGCATCGACAATGCGGAAGCGATAGCCCGGATAGATGAAGATATCCGTCTCACCGCGCACCGGCTCCATGGCACCACTGGCGCCGGCGGTCTCGAGACAGCGCACGCTGGTGGTGCCCACCGCGATCACCCGGTTGCCCGCGGCACGGGTCTCCTCGACCCGCGCACACACCTCGGCGCTGACGTCGAGAATCTCGGCATGCATGCGATGGTCGCGCACGTCATCGGCGCGCACCGGCTGGAACGTCCCCGCACCGACATGCAAGGTGACGAAGGCGATGTTGACACCGCGCTCCTGCAACTCGGCGAGCAGGCGCTCATCGAAGTGCAGCCCCGCCGTGGGCGCCGCCACCGCCCCCGGCTCGCGGGCGTAAACGGTCTGGTAGCGGCTGCGGTCTTCCTCAGCATCACCACGCGCAATATAGGGCGGCAGCGGCATATGGCCGATCTCTTCGAGAATACCCAGCACCGGCTGCGTGAACGACACGCGAAACAGGTTCTCATGGCGCCCATCTATTCGCGCCACCACCTCGCCGTCGAAGTGCAGCACAGTGCCAACCTTCAACGGCTTGTTGGAGCGCACATGGGCAAGCACGTCGCGCTCGCTGAGAATCCGCTCCACCAACACCTCGATGCGCCCACCACTTTCCTTGCGGCCGAGCAGGCGCGCAGGGATGACGCGGGTATCGTTGAAGACCATCAGATCGCCAGGCTCCACCAGGCTCAAAATGTCGGGAAAGCGCAGATGGCGGACGTCGCCGCTCAAGCCGTCCAACGACAGCAAGCGACTGCCGCGCCGCTCCTTGGCAGGATGCGCGGCGATCAGCGAGTCCGGCAGGTGGTACTTGAAAAATTCCCGGCGCACAGGCGTGAGTCCCTCAAAAGGCGCAAGATTACCGGATTTCCCCCGCCGGCGCCAAAACTACGAAGTTTGTCGCCGTCTGCCCGTTGACCACCCTCGCTCCGCTGTTATAATCCACCGCCTGCAAATCTCAACCCTCCCGCCGGAGTGGCGAAATTGGTAGACGCAGCGGATTCAAAATCCGCCGCCCTTAAAAGCGTGCCGGTTCGAGTCCGGCCTCCGGCACCATCCATAGTTCTCAAGCATTCCCAACAAGACCCAAAAACCCAGCAATTACGCGGCCTTCAAGGGTTTTTCTTTCCCAGCAATTCCCAGCACAACCCTTGTAAGCCCAAAGTTTTAGGGGCATGATTGGGGGCATGTTCAGCTCGATAAAAAATCATGCCCCTAAAATGAGGCCCGTCCATGCCCCGGAAAGTAGCCCCGCTAACTGATAGCGCCATCAAGGCAGCCAAGCCCCAAGCCCAAGCCTACAAGCTGGCAGACGGGAGCGGTCTTTACCTGGAGGTGATGCCAGCGGGTTCCAAAATATGGAGGATGAAGTACCAGATCAAAGGAAAGGAGCGCCGTATCACTTTTGGGGCATACCCTGCCGTCACCCTTCAGCAAGCCCGACAGGAGCGAGAACAGGCCCGTGATCTGGTATCACAAGGGATAGACCCCGTTGCTGAGCGCAAGGCCGCCAAGCAGGAAGAAGAAGCCACTGGCCTGACGTTCGAGCGGGTAGCCGTGGAGTGGCACACCGCCCGTTCAACAAGATGGTCAAAGGACCACGCCAGCCGGGTTTTGAACCGCATGGAGACCCACCTTTTCCCATCACTTGGAAGCAAGCCTATTGATGCCCTGAAACTGAAAGACTTGCTTGCGCCCATCAAGGAAGTGGAAGCACGCGGAACACTGGAAACAGCAAGCAGGCTGAGCCAGTACACGGCGGGGGTGATGCGGCATGCGATACAGCACGACTATATCGAGACAAACCCTGCCACCGACTTGACGGGAGCCATTGCCACCCCCAAAACCAAGCACCGCCCGGCACTGCCTCTTGACCGATTGGGAGAGCTACAGGAGCGCATCGACGCATACCCCGGCAGGACGTTGACCCGGCTGGCGGTCATGCTGACCCTTCATGTCTTCATCCGATCCAGCGAACTGCGCTTTGCCCGCTGGCACGAAATCGACTTTGCCCGCGCCATGTGGACGATCCCGCCTGAACGTGAAGCATTGCCCGACGTGAGGCATTCCACCCGTGGCAGCAAGATGGGTGATTCGCACCTGGTGCCATTGTCACCCCAAGCCATGACCCTGCTGGAAAGCATCCACCACCTGACCGGCAACGGTGAGCTGGTATTCCCTGGTGATCATGACGAAAGGAAGCCCATGAGCGAAAACACAGTGAATAAAGCCCTTCGCCTTATGGGGTACGACACACAAGCGGACGTATGCGGGCACGGATTCAGAACAATGGCCTGTTCCGCCCTCACAGAATCCGGCCTGTGGTCTGAGGATGCTGTGGAACGCCAAATGTCGCACAAGGAACGCAAGAAAGTTCGGGCAGCATACATTCATCGCGCCGAACATTTGGAGCAACGCCGCCTGATGCTCAATTGGTGGAGCACTTACCTTGAGAGTTGCCGGGAAGGCTATGTGCCACCTTTCGAGTACGCCATGAATCACGGCGCGCCAGGCACCAACGTGGTGAGCATCAAGCGCAAGGTTTAACCCTTTTGGCCAGCCTATCCCGACGGGGAGAAAAGCGGAAATCCCACCCGCCTGGTTGGCCGATCTATTCAGAATGGGAGCGCCTGGGAGGCGTAGCACATGAGCGAATACCCAACCGCAGAACAATTCTCTGCTCTCTTTAACAGCTATAACCGATACGAAGAAGTATTCATTGAGAAATGGAGGGCCAGCACACAAGGCCTATATGACGACCAACTGAGCCTCAAGAAGCTGAGCGCCATAGCTGAGGAGTCAAGCCGTGTCGCTTTCAAAACCATAAATGAATACAACGCACAAATATGGCTTTCCTCGCAGCCAAGCTTCACCTTGGCGGTAGGGGCATTAGGGTTGCCTACATCGAGCACCCCCCAAGCTGCCGAGCGCGCTGTTGCTAGTGCGGCAAGACTTTTGGGGTCTTATAAAAATCATGATTATAGATTTACCTGTCAAGTCGCGGGAATGATGGGGATCTATCAAAAGTATCTGGCTGGTGTGGCCGAATGTTTCGCCAACTACCTTACTGGTCGCTCTGTAAGGGCTGCTACTCAAGGCGAGAGGGTTTTAGAAAAAATGCGGACCCTAACAAGTGAGCTTCAGCAGCTTATATCGGGCGCGGATTTTTTCTCGGAGCGAGCGAGGGAAAGCTTACGCATAAACATTGAAAGAGCGGCGACCGACCTTGACAGACTGAACTACCCGTCAGCGAGCAAAAGACAAGACGCTAGGTTGCGGGAGCGCTTAATGGCCTCTGAAATTATTCGGTTTCATCACGACATTTTAGGAGGCCCAATGAACCGAGCTGTTTTTCAACTGATGGGGCTCCCATTTGTTAAAGGACAGATTGAAATGAGAACCATCGAGCGATTGGCGAACGCAGAAGGAGCCAGGATTGAAGCAAGAACAAAAGCCAAAAGAGAAGCCACAATAGAGGCCATGGCAAAAGAAAGAAAGAGAATATCCAGCGCATCATAAGCGACAGAAAAACCCCATTTTTGGCAGATCTTCTGACGTCAAAAGATGCGCTGAAATCTCCGAAATAGTTGTAACAAAACATTCAACAAATACGGGCGCTTTCGTCGTGTGATTGGGCGCGGTACCCTGACAATCTACAGCCATTGTTCCACACAACGCCCCGGAGGGCTTGCACAATGGCCGTACAAACCACCCCCGCCCAAACGCCACCCCGCTTCATCAAGTTGCCCAAGGTGAAGAAATACACCGCGCTTTCCACGTCTGAAATATACCGACGTATTGCAGAGGGCCGATTCCCCAAGCAAGTAAAACTTGGGCCGAAATCATCCGCCTGGATCGAGTCCGAAATACTGGCCTGGTGCGAAGAACTCGCAGCGCAGCGTGATGAGGTGGCATAAATGAAAAAGGCCACCCATTCCGAAGAACAAGGCAGCCAGCGCAAGGCCGATCATATCAACCCTGCTGATGTTTTGGCGAGCGCCCCGAACAAGAAAACGCGGGTACTGGCCTATCTGCTGATACCGGGAAATTCCCTGAATCGGTTTGACGCCGAAGAGATCGGCGACCACTGCCTACCGTCCACCATCAGCGGCTTCACCCATGACCACGGGCTGATCCTGGAACACAGGAACGAGAAAGTCCCCAACCGCTGGGGCAAGTCTTGTATCGTCACCCGCTACCGCATCCCCGAAGGCCAGCGCAAAGACGCGCTTGCCCTGCTGGCGTACCTGGTGAGAAAGGCCGGGAAGCCCCGTCTGAAGGTGATGCCATGAAGCTGATATTGATCACACCCCTTGCCAGCCAATCCCAACCGCGCTATGGTTCGCCCGTCACTGCAAATTCAGTGACCGGGTTTGGCGACCCGAATACCACACGGCGCACAAGCGCCCCAGCACCGACAGCAGGCGCTTTTTTTGTGCCTGCCATGTCTCGTTGTTATGGCGGCTGTGCGTGGGAGACCGCAAGGTCTGCCGGGTTCCGTGTGTCCCGGTTCGCCAACCTGCGCACAGCCGTCACCCTCAATTGTTTGGCGACAATTGGTGACGGTTCCCCAACACACGGAGAACCAACCATGAACCATTCCGCCCGCAATCCATCAAGCCGCGCCGCCGCTTATCGTGCGATGGCCCGCGCCGCCCTTCGCTCCAATTCGTCACAGTCTGTCCGTCAGCGCCGTTACAGCGCCGCCATGGCGAAAGCCCACGCCATCGAGGACGATCTACGGAGACAGGCCCAGCGTCACCGCCGTTTCGCATTGGCCGCCCTGCGCGCCGATAGTCCGGCATCCTTTCGACTTTCCCGCTACTGGTCACACGTTGGCCAGGCCCGCGCCCTGGAAGCCATGGCAAACGCTGGCCAAGGGGGTGCGAAATGAGCAGCACGGTAGAACTTTCTTTTGTATCAACCCGCAACGGTTCCTTGCTGAGAGTGGAGCCGGACATGCCGCCCACTGACGCGCTGGAACTGGCCGGCGAACTGGCTGACGGTATCGGGCAGCTATGCGAGAGAATCCACGACGGCATCAACAACTGCGACAATGCCTATCGCGCCGAGATTCGAGCTATCGGGTTTTTGGGAGAGGTTACAGGGGCATTGATTCAGTCAGTGAGTCGCGGCATGGAGGGTGAAAAATGAATCAGTCCAGTAATCACATCGACCTGATAGTAATTGCCCGTGATGTAAATTCTGTTTTCTCCGTTGCGCACGATTACGTCGAATGGCTGGAGACGCTGGCAGTCTCCATTGGTGAAGCCTTGGACGGCGAAAAGCCGCGCACTGGCAGAGCCAAAACACTGGCAGCGCTGGCGCATCATTTGGGCTGCGAAATGTCCGGTTACCTGGAGTATTCCGCGACCGACCTGACCGAAAAACTCGACGCCATCACGGCCACGGAGTAACCACGATGAAAAATCAAAACAGTGAGCAATCGCTGACGGGATCGGCTGGCCTGGAGAAACCGGAAACCGTTTTTTTCGTTGTCCATCCGAAGTCCGATAAACCATTGCTGGGGCCATTCCTGAGCCATAACGCAGCCGAGTTTGGGCGTATTGCCATACGCCATCCTGATGCCGCGGTGGAGGTGCGTACGGTCGATTGTATGGACGATTCCACCCGCATCCGCGCCGAAGCCAGAGGCCGGGTTATGTGCGCCTTTGTGGACAGGCAGGGGGTGAACCATGGCTGATCCCGTGATGCTATTTGCTGACGCCCTGCAAGCCGTCTATGGGGCGCTCGACTTCACCCCCGTACCAGATGGGCAGATTCACCGCTTCAAGGTACCAAGCGACCGGACAGGCAGCCGCAACGGCTGGTATGTGCTGTATCTCGACGGCATTGCATCCGGTGCGTTTGGGAGCTGGAAGATTGGCGGCACACAAACGTGGAGCGCCAGGGAGCCAGCCAACCCGCATGAAGCTGACCAGTTACGCCGCCGCATCGACACCGCAAGGCGGCAACGTGAAGCCGAGCAATGGCAACGCCAGGAAAAGGCCGCCAACCGTGCCCGTTGCGCCTGGAGCGACACCACCCCGGCCGACCCCAGGCATCCATACCTGATCCGAAAGAGCATCAAGCCCCATGGGCTGCGCCAGGCTGGTGATGTGCTGTTGGTGCCGCTGTACGCCGGTGAACGGCTGGTGAATCTACAAAGGATATTGCCGGACGGTTCCAAGCGTTTCCTTGCTGGTGGCCGCGTGAAGGGCGCGTACTCGTCCATTGGGCTGATGGAGCCAGGACAGACCCTGTACGTCTGCGAAGGCTGGGCAACGGGCGCAACCATCCACGAAGAAACCGGCGACCCGGTTGCCTGCGCAATGAATGCGGGCAACCTGCTGAACGTGGGGCGGGCGCTGAGCCGGGGATACCCGGATAACCCTATCGTGATTGCTGGTGATGATGACCGGCAAACAGAGGGCAATCCCGGCAAAACCGCTGCCATCAAGGCAGCCGCCGCGCTTGGTTGTGGCCTGGTGATGCCGCCATGGCCGAAGGACGCGCCGCCCGATCTGACAGACTTCAATGACTTGGCTTGCTGGAGGGCTAGAGCATGACGAAAGACAACGTAACGCCGCTGGTGCCACCCGCCGAAGCCCCGGAAATCAAGCGCCCCTGTTACCGCGTGTACGACCACGGAATAACCATCGACGGTGAGAAGTTCCGGCCTGGTGTCTGGTATCACGGGCACAGAATCGACAAGGAAGGCGGCGAGATTCCCTATGATGATTGGCTTTGCGCCCCGCTTCATGTGGATGCCATCACAAGGAGCGAATCGAAAGACGGGGAATATGGCCGCCTGCTGAGGTTCCGCAATGAAGATGACCGCTGGCTGACGTGGGCAATGCCCAACGAGCTGTTGGCGGGCAAGCCGGACGCCATCCTTTCCGTGCTGCTCCACATGGGGCTGAGCCTGGACTACAAGCGCCGTGCGCAAGTGTGCCAGTACATCGCCGCCCAACACCCCAAGAGGCGCGTGGTGGCCGCGACATCCACGGGCTGGCACACGGCTGATCTGTTCATCATGCCGCGCCAGAACATCGGCGAAGGGGACGCAATCTTTCAAAGCGAGACGGCAAACAGTGATGACTTCCGCCGGGGGGGAACACTGGAAGGCTGGCAGGCGGACATAGGGTCGAAGTGTGAAGGCAACCCGCTGCTGCTGTTGAGCGTCTGCGCTTCGTTGGCTGGCCCGCTGCTGTATCACGTCCAACGCCAGGGGGGTGGCTTCCATATCGTCGGAGATTCCAGCACGGGCAAGAGTAGCGCCATTCTGGCGGGCGCTTCTGTGTGGGGGCGCGGTGAAACCTTCAAGCGGACGTGGCGGGCTACCGTCAACGGCCTGGAGGGAATCGCCGCGCAACGCAATGACACCTTGTTGGCCCTCGACGAAATCGGGGAAGCCGACGCACGGGAAATTGGCGTGGTGGTGTACTCACTCGCCAATGGCTCAGGGAAGACCCGAGCAAGCCGCACGGGCGCGGCAAGGGCCGCCAAGCAATGGCGTGTCATGCTGTTTTCGTCAGGGGAGATTGGCCTGTCCGCGCATATGTCGGAAGGCGGTAAGCGAAGCCGCGCCGGTCAGGAAATACGGTTGCTCGACATACCCGCCCGCCGCACCTATGGCGCATGGGATCACCTTCACGGGCTGGCGGGTGGCCGGGAGTTCTCCGACGCCATCCAGCGCGCCAGCGCCACCCATTACGGCCATGCTGGCCCGGAATTCATCCGCAAGCTGTTGGATGGTGGAAGCCTCGACGAACTGCCCGACCTGCTGGCGAAACTGGTAGGCCAATACCCCGCCACCGGTGGACAGGAAAGCCGTGCCGTTGATCGCTTCGCCTTAACGGCATTGGCCGGTGAATTGGCAATTGAGCTTGGCATTCTGCCGCTTCCGCCCGGTGCCGCCCGTGATGCCATGCGGGAACTGTTCGACGTGTGGCGTGATGGCAGAGGCGAAGGCCCGAGCGAAGACCGCCAGATACTGAGGGGCATTGCCGACTTCATCGCCCGCCATGGCGACACCCGCTTCTCAGACGCCGATGATCCCAGCGGCGAAGCCAGGGATAGGGCCGGGTACTGGCAGGGGCATGGTGATGACCGGCTGTATCTGTTCAACCGTCCTGGCCTGGAGGAAGCCGCCAGGGGCTTTGCCTTGCCGCGTGTGGTGATCGCGCTCGATGCCGTGGGAGCGATTGCCAAGCGGGATAGTGGACGCGCGCAAGCAACGGTAAGGCTGGCAAGTGGTGGCAAGGCGAAGCTGTACGCCATCGACCCGGCGAAGCTGGAAGCTGAAACACAGTTCATTCCTGTTATTTCCGCTGGGGACAGTGGGGACAGTGGGGGCAGCCAGTAACTGCGCGGGCTTGCGTGTCCCCACGGCCTTTTTCCCACTGGGGACACTGGGGACAGGCAAGCAACGGAGAGCGCCATTTGTCCCCAGTGCCCCCACACGAGAAATCACACTGGGGACGCTGTAGGTCGCATGTTTGCTGGCTGCCCCCACTGTCCCCGGTGTCCCCACACGAAAAACTCAGATGAAAACGAAAATGACCAGATTCAGCCATCTTTCCGAAATGTTGGAGCGGCCACCCGTCACTACAACACCATCACTGCCACCAGCCAGGGGCGAGATTGGGGCGAGGCGCGATGGGCGACATAGAGTTTTCGGAGTCCAGAAAAAAGAGGACGCCAGCCCCCCCAAGACGGAGACACCCACCGCCCCCACTGCGCCGTCATCAAGGCAGGATCATGGGGGTGCGAAGGTTTTCTCCCGATCACTACGTGAGCAGGGAGACCGCCTCAATGAAAAAACGCGCGCGCGAGCTACCAGTCACCACCGCCACCTGAGCGCCGCCACCGCTTCGCCTGAATGGCGACAGGCCCGCGACCAGTACATAGGCCACCTGATGGGCTGCCGAGCCTGCTACGCGCCCAAGGGACGCTACTGCGCCACTGGCGGCCACCTGCGCCAGCGATACAACGACACTCCCATGGTGCCCTAATAGATTGCGGAACCATCACCGCCAGCCCGCCCTTGCTTATTGTCCGACTCACCCGTCAACGGAAGGAATCCTTGACGGACAACCCCACGGTCACCACAAGGCCAGGAAGCACCTTGCCCCCATGGGAGGCCGAACAGGTAAGGTTCAGGCAAGGGTTTTCTGGCCAGAAAATGGGGGGGTACTTTTCTTTTTAGGGGCATGTTTTGGGGCATGAAATTGGCTTATCCAGATAAACTCCATACAAAACAACAACAAGAAGGAAAGTTCGAGTCCGGCCTCCGCACCAAGTAAATCAATAAGTTACAGTACGCCGCTCGCCTCTTACCCTAGTGCTTGCCATCCTGTGTAGGGGTTTTTGAAGGGGTTTCGTCTCGCCAATCTTGCAGGTCCCGCAGTGTTCCACCCTGTGCCTTGAACTGCTTCGCCCTTTGGTGAAGTGCCAGCGCCCGAGTGCCCCGCGCAATGCGCGCAGCCACGAGAATGTCCTCAAGCTGGGGTTTGGACAGCTGGACTTCCGAGTTATCCGCCATGGTCCAGGCAAGCACCTCCTCCCCCAACTCATCCCATAAAGCGATGGCATCAACCATACGCTTCTCCGACTTTTCGTCGAAGTCGATGTAGTGCCCCAACACAGTGACAGGCGCGACTTCCAGCTCATCCCGCAGCCTGTTGATGTCCTCCTTGCTTGCCGGAACATCCAGCGGATCGTACTTAGGCAACCGTGGCACGGAACGACTCCTCCTGGTAGGGGAAATTCTCAAAACGGAACTCATACTCGCCCGGTTCTAGCGCAGCCCACTCCAGGAAACCATCATCGACAATCAGCTCTCCACCCGGATATTTGACGAGCGTCCCAGGCGGTATGCCGGAGAACTCAAGGTATTCGCCAATGGCAACCGGCGCAGGTCCTATGACGGGTAACGGGGGACGTGGGACGACCGCACCGGCGAGCACGTCGCCATCACGGTATCTCTAGCCGATGACCTTGGCATACTCGGCCATACCGCCCCCCTTGAGCACAGCCCGATAAGGAAACCCCGGCAGACGGGTCAGGGAAACCCGCTCTTCGGTTCGCGGGCCTAGCCGGGGTAAGACGTCAGGAAGCCTGCCTGAATTGAACGGGCTTCACTTTGGGCACGCCCATCCTCCGGGCCTGCCACAGGTCGTATTGCATCTGCTGGGCAATCCAGGCATCAGCGTGCCCGCCGTTTTCCTTACCAAGCCAAGCTTCCAGGCGCAGAGCCATGACAGGTGAAATTGCGGCCCTCTCATTCAATACCCGTGATAGAGCCGCACGAGTTACGCCCAGCTGCCTTGCCGCCTCGGTAACAGTCAGCCCCAAGGCCGGCAATACATCTTCGCGCAAGGTTGCGCCAGGGTGCGGGGGGTTAAACATGGTCACCATTTCATTACCTCCTAGTGATAATCCCGGTAATCGACCAGCACGACATTTTCACCTTCAAAGGCAAAAATCAGCCGCCAGTTGCCGTTTACGCTTACCGCATAATGCCCTTCCAGCTTCCCCGTCAGGGGGTGCATGTTCCAACCCGGCATCCGCATATAGCTGGGGTCTTTGGCAACATGCAGTTGCGCAAGCTGTCTTTGCCGTTTCGTGGCATGGTGGGACTGAATCCCGGCCTTGCTGCCAGTTTCAAAGAAAGCTTTGAGGCCTTTATGCCGGAAAGATTTAATCATGGGACAACTGTATAGCGTAGCGTTCCGAATATCAATCAAAGGAGACTCTATCCCACCACTCTCAGCCCATCACAGTCTCACCACATGCAACTTGCCGGCTTCCGCTTTCGCCTCAAATGGAACCCCGGCCTGCTCCAGCACCCGACTTACCGTGAGCACCACCTTATTCATCACCGTACCCTCACCTACGTTGCCAAGCTCTGAGATAACATCGGAGATCTCGCCCGTCAATTCAGCATTGGATAACGCTGTCGATTGGATGCCGTCCGATCTGTCTGCTATTTCGGATGTAGCAAAAACGTCCACTGATTCAACACGGTCATTGTGCACACGAATGTGCGACATATAGCCAGTCGCCTTGGGCTGAATTTCTCGAACCTCTCCAGTCTTCAGGTTGACAATGCGCACATCTGCCCCTGGGTGGCTGGTAACTCCGAAGACCTCAACAACGTATTGATCCTCGTCTGCTGGAATACTGTTTGTTGAGACCATTAGACGGGAACCACGTTCGTCGAGAATATTAATTTCTGAAATTATTTTCCCAAAACTCTACCTCTGGATCCGACAGCAGCACATCCGGCAACGCCTGAGCTAATCGACGCCACCAGTCTCATCCCGATCAGCATCCAGGGGCCTCGTCGCGCTACCTGACACGTGGAGCAAAAGATCGCAAACACGTTCTTGGAGCACCCTGTAGGAGCTTGCCTGCAAGCGACACAATCATTCAGGTGCAAAACCATCAAGATACACAACAAGGGTCGCCTGCAGGCAAGCTCCTACACAGGCGGCCCCAACAACCCGCGGGCCGCTCCGCTCTTATGCGAAACGTGCAACGTGGCGCAGGCCCCAATTGCTTTCGCACCGCGCCGTTGCAAAAAAGCGCCAGCACAACTTCATGATTTCGTAAAGGTTTAGCTCCAGCCCCCCCTGTTTCGTTGCTATCTGGCAACATCGAACGGTACTGCGTAACCCGTTTACCCTTGTTTTTAAGGCATTTTGTCGATGGCATAGTATTTGCCCGTTCATAAATACACCCACTACCAAGCAAGGATTGTCCCATGAAAACTCTATTTGCCATTATCGCCACGCTGGGCCTGGCTTCCTCCGCGGTACTCGCGGATACCACAACCCAGGGAAATGTGGATTCCAGCCAACAGGGCAGCATGTTCGATCAACTGGATAGCGACCGCAGCGGAAACCTGAATGAGGATGAGGCCAGCGCTGCCGGCATTTCATCTGATGATTTCAAACGCCTCGACACGAATGGCGATGGCGAACTCAGCCGTGATGAAGTAGCTGCCCGCGCCAACAGTTCCGAAGATCGCTCCGACAGTTATGGCAGCGGCGGTACCAGCACCGACGGGGACGCCAGCGGCGCAGCTGGCCAAACCTGGTAATCGACGCCTCGTCGTAAGGACACGATGGAATCCGCCAGTAGCCGACTGGCCTGGGTCCACGCCAGGGAATGGCCATCATGTAAAGACGCGTATTGAAGGGTACAGAAACGGGCGGTTTATACCGAGAAAGGAAACTCCGGTGTGAGCCTCAAGGAGAAAAAGCCCGCCGTTGACAGAGTGCCTGCAGGATGCTGAATTCACAACAGCGGTATCGGCGCGCGAGCCTGCCCAAGGTTTTGGGCAGGCTTTTTTGAAAGTGAGCTGTAAGCCATAAGCTTTCCTGATGAGCTTCTTGGTTGGTCACGCTCTCCGCCCCAAATAGCGGTCTATTTCCGCAAGGTAATGGCGAATGCGCACTTCCGCCTCGGAGAGGCGCGAACCCGTGAAGCAGTCGGATTCCATTCCTTTCTGCACTTCCGGGACCCGGCGTGCGTCCTGCGCCAGCAGGTAGCCGAGCTCACTGATATCCCTGGGGCGAAAACGTTCCGGGCGTTCCTCGCCCTTCCAGCCTTTTGGGCCAAAGGTTTCAGGGCCGAAAGCGTTGGGGTCCAGAACCGGCGTTTCGTCATCACTCACTGGCAGGCAAATGGTGATGGCGTTATATATGCTCTTTCTCGGGTCGGTGGGGTGTGGCCTGAAGATCTGCAGCAGCATGGAGTCGACGAAGACGTTGATGGTCATGTTGGGAAACGGCGAGTAATTCCAGTCGTCGGCAATCTGCTCGTCGTACAAAGTTGCAAAATACTCTGCGTAACCGTGTTTTTCCGCCCATTGTTTTTTGGTGGCGATCAACGCCTTCTTGTATTCGTAACCTTTCAGGTGCGCGAAATCATCGGGGTTGCCGCCGTAGACCGAGACGAACATCTTCAGCGCGTCATTGACCGTTTCCCTGTCATCGAACCTGCTGGTGACATAGCCGATGGGGATGATCATGCGGCTCATGCCGTGCCCATACAGATCGTACTGGGTTTCGAGCATCTCGCTGACGGGAATCGCCTCGGGATGCACGTCGTCGGCGTGATAGAACTCGATGAACGCCTCGAACGCGGTTTTCCAGTTCGCCTCCCATTCGTATTCCAGGTCGCGCAGCACGCGAAATTTGGAAAAATCGTAATTGCGCAAATGCTCGGGCATCACATCCAGATGCTCCAGCAGAGTGGTTTCGGGATTGGGGTTGGGGTTGACGAAGACCAGGCTGTTCCAGACGTCACAACTGACCTGGGTCAGGCCGGGCCGGTCGCAGATCACTTCGGGACGGAATATCTGTTCGTCGCGGATAGTGCGGTTGCTGCCGTCCAGATTGTACTGCCAGCCGTGAAAATCACAGCTGAAACCATTGTTGCGCAGGCTGCCGAAGTCGTTGTGGATCAGGCGATTGCCGCGATGGGGACAGACGTTGTAAAAAGCCTTGACGCCATTTTCCGCCATGGATGTCCGCACCACGATGAATGATTCCTTGCCCAGGTTGTAGCGGAAGTAGTCACCTACCTTGGGCAGATCCTGCATCAAGCCGGCAAATGCCCAGACTCGTTTCCACAGATGGGTCCATTCAAGAGCCATTTCTTCGTGACTGTAATAGCGCGACACGTCGGGGCGATCGGTACCATGGTCGATATAGGGTGCCTTTCTGCCGTCGCTCCCGCAGCTGTCATCGGGGTAGGCAGAAAATCCTTTCCGGTAATCGAAGCTCATTGCTTTTCTCCTCTCTGGTATTTTTATGGTGACATTCGTTCCTGGTGAACGGGGTTTTAAATCTGTTGTAAGCAGGAGCGCTGGCAAAGTCCAACCTAGCACTTACCGCTTGTAGCTAAACTGCCGCCCATCGGCAGCTCGACATATACCCGGCCTTCCTCGACGCGCACATTGTGAGTCACGAGCGGGCTGACCGCCGGCCCCGATACCGCCGCGCCAGTGCGCAGATTGAAACAGGCGCCGTGGAAGGGGCAGATGATCTGGCCGCCAATGACTCGCCCTTCTTCCAGGGGCATTTCCAGATGCGTGCATCGGTTGTCCACGGCAAAGACCTCTCCTCCCGATCGATACAACAATATCGAGTGGCCTGCAAAGCTGCGCACCAGCGTATTTGCACCGGCAAAATCCTTCAGCTCACACAACTGGTGCCACGTCGTCTCACTCACCGGTGATACCCAGCGTGTTGATGATGGCGGCGGCTGCGACGCGCGGACTGCAGCGTTTTTGTGCCGCCTCGCCGAGCCAATGGTCCAAGGTATCGCGGAGCGGCCCCGGCCTGTGTAAACGCTGTTCAACTTCCGCCAGCACCAGTCTTTCGAGGCGTATCCGCATGCGATGCTGCTCGCGTGCTGAGAATTCATCGGGGTTACTGGCAAGATAATCGCGGTGTTGGCGCAGGGCCGCGAGTACAGCATCGAGGCCGACGCCATTTGCCGCCTCGGCCGACAATATCGGCGGCAACCAGCGCGCCTGCTCAGCGCCGCGGTGCAGAGCTTCCCGAAGAGCCGATACCGTGCGCTGCGCCGCGCCGGTGTCGGCCTTGTTGACCAGATAGACATCGCCGACTTCGAGCACGCCGGCTTTCACGGCCTGGATCGCGTCGCCGCTGTGGGGCGTCACCACCACGACCACGGTATCGGCGTGATCGACGATCTCCACCTCATTCTGGCCGACACCGACGGTCTCGATGAAAATCCAGTCGAAATCCAGGGCCGCAAGCACGGTGAGGGCGTCTCCCGCCGCCACCGCCATGCCGCCAAGACTTGCCCGCGACGCCATGCTGCGAATGAATACGCCGCTGTCCGCGGCGTGCCTGCCCATGCGTATGCGGTCACCGAGAATCGCGCCGCCCGTGAACGGGCTCGACGGGTCCACGGCGAGCACGGCAACGCGCAAATGCGACGCACGAAGATGGCAGATCAGGCCGTCGAGCAATGTGCTTTTACCCGCGCCCGGCGGCCCTGTGATACCCACGACGGGCGTGGTCCTTCTCTTTTCTTCCAGCGCGGCGATCAGTGGCGCGACGGAGGTGTCGCCCGCCTCCACGCGGCTGATCAGCCGCCCCGCCTGGCGCAGGTTTCCAGCCATGACGGCGTCGAGAATGCTGCGCTCCGCGCTCGCTGGCGTCTGGCTTGTCACGGCGCGGTGGCCCTCTGGGAAGCGAGCGGTTTTCCGGTTACCGACACGAGAAACTCGACGATATCCCGCGTCACCGAACCCGGCCCGAAAATCCCCTTCACCCCCAGCTCGCGCAGCGCGTCTTCATCATCGGGATGAATCAGGCCGCCGAGCATGACCGGCACATCGCCGACACCAGCGGCGCGCATCTTGTCGAGCAGATCCCGGGTGTAATGAATATAGGTCGAGGTGCTGAAACTCAGACCCAGCACGTCGGGATCCTCGCTGAGAATTGCGTTGATCAGGCTCTCTGCCGTGTTGTGTTCCCCCAGGTAGATCACTTCCACACCTTCGTCGCGCAGCACCTGGGCAAGCGTGCGAATGCCCTTGCTGTGAACATCGGTACCCAGCATCGCCAGCATGCATCGAATCTTGATCGTGCTCATGAGTCAGTCCCGGTAAGTGAACGGCGACGTGATCGCATTGAAGGGGTCGTATGGCAGGCCGTTCGCCACCCGCACAGTGCCCCAGACTTCGCCGATGGTGGCATCCATCATCAATGCATCGATCATCGCCGGATGGGTGTTGCGTCCGCTGCGCGCGGCGCGGTACAGGGTATTGATGCGCTCATCCAGCAGACGGCCATCGCGAGCCTGTTTGCGCGCCTTGAACCGGGTGATATGCGCCTCCATGCGCACCCGATCGTAACTGAAACGCCGCGGCGGCTCGATGACGTCGGGCGCAAACTTGTTGACGCCGACGACGATACGCTCCTGGCTGTCCAGCTCGCGCTGGAAGCGATAGTTGTATTCATCCATCCAGCCTTCGATGGCGCCCTCTTCGATGGCACGAATCAAACCCATACCCTCGATTTTTTCCAGCAGCGCGAGTGCATCCGCCTCGATGCGATTGGTCAGGTTTTCCAGGTAGTAACTGCCGCCCAGCGGATCGGCGGTGCGCGCCGCGCCAACCTCGTGGGCGAGAATCTGCTGGGTACGCGTGGCGAGCTCCCGCGCCTCTTCGGTGGGGATGGAAACGGGCTCGTCGTAGGTGCAGGTTTCAACCGATTGCACACCGCCGAGGATTGCCGCCAATGTTTGCACCGTGGCGCGACACAGGTTGTTGAGCGGCTGCTGATAGGGCAGCGAGCGCCCCGAGGTGTGACAGGCGATGCGCAGACGCATGCTGCGCGGATCGCTGGCGCCGAAACGCTCTTTCATGGTGCGCGCCCACACCCGGCGCAATGCGCGGAATTTGGCGATTTCCTCGAAGAAATCAATGTCCGACGACGACACCCAGGCGAGGCTCGGCGCGATCTTGTCCACGGCAATGCCTCTGGCCACGAGATCCCCGATGGTGAGGTTGACGATCGCCATACCGAGCGCGATTTCACTGACTGGCGAAGCACCGCGCTCGCGCAGGTCGTAGGCCTGGGGACAGCCCAGCGACCATTTGGGGCTGTGTTCGACGCAGTATTCGATACATTCCACCGTGGTGCGGTGGCCCAGTGCCGCGGGCACGATGGCCTCGCCCCATCCCCCCAGGCGCAGCTGCAGGTGATCCGGCATGTGCGAGCCCTGCAATCGGGAAATATCCCGCCCCTGACGCCTGGCCATGGCCACCACCAGCGGATAGATCATCATGGTGCTGTGCCAGGCTACGTCCGTCTCGGTGACGTCGATGCCTTTCAAGAGAATTTCCAGATCGCTTACCGTGGGCAGCGAACAGCCCTCCTGGCCCGCATCCGCCCACAGCGCCGGGTGATCGGGGTCGATGGCTTCCTGGCTCAGGGTATCCAGCACCACATTGATGCCGGCGGTGCCCATGCGCAGCGCGTTTTCGATACCTTCACGGGTGTCCTCGGGCGCACCGTAACCGACGATGTTGCGCAGGGTCCACATGCGGCTGCGGTACATCTGTGGATAGGCACCACGCGTGAACGGGTACTCGCCGGGGTTGCCGAGATCTCGCTGGTAGTCGAACGTGCCGTGCTGTTCGGGGCCATAAAAGGGCTCGGTTTCGATTCCGCTCCAGGTCGCGGTGCGGGACAGGCCCACCGCCGCGTCTTCAAGCAGCGTGCGCACATTCGTATCGTTATTTTTCATCGCCTGCCAGCACCTCTTCCGTCAGCAGAAATTTCTGGATTTTCCCCGATGCGTTGACCGGCAGGCTGGCGCGAAACCGCCAGATTTTCGGCACCTTGTGGCGTGCGATACGCTCGCGAAGATAGTTCGCCAGCTCCTCTTCGCTGGCGGCCGCGCCGGGCTTGAAAATCACCGCCACGGCCACCTGCTCGCCCCAGGTATCATCCGGCACGCCGAATACGGCGGACTGCGACACGGCGGGGTGTTCGGCAAGAACATCCTCGACCTCCCTGGGGTAAATATTTTCGCCACCGCGGATGATCATTTCCTTGAGGCGCCCGGTGATCTGTATGTAGCCGTCCGCCCGCATGTAACCCATGTCTCCGGTGTGCAGCCACCCGTCGCTGTCGAGCGTGGCCGCAGTTTGCGCGGGCATGCCGAAATATTCCGCCATCACAGTGCGCGAGCGCAGACAGATCTCGCCGATCTCGCCCACCGCGACCCGTTCGCCTGTGGCGGGTGAAACGACTTTGATTTCCGAAAGCGGCAGCGGCGTGCCCACCGTTTGGGTGATGCGTTCCATATCGTCGCCAGGGCGTGTCACGCACAGTGTGCCGCTGGCTTCGGTCTGGCCAAATAGCGTGATGAGGCTCGCCTCTGTGGCCTGTTTCACACGCTTGACCAACTCCGGCGCAATCACCGTGCCACCGGTCACGATGGTTTTCAGAGAGCGCAGATCCGTGTCGGCGAATCGTTCACTCTGCAGCATGGCCACCAGCATGGTCGGTACAGCCATCGTTACCGTGACCCCATATTTTTCGACAGCGTCGAGCATGGCTTCTGCGCTGAACACGGGGAGTAGCACTTGCGTGCCCAGATTGGCAAAACAGCCGAGGGTGATGGTGGCGCTGCCACCGATGTGAAACATGGGCAACAGATTGAGCCACACGCCACCCGGCGCCAGTCCCAGGCACTGGCTGCCCAGGCGCGCGTTGTTGACCACGGCAGCATGGCGCAGCACCGCGGCCTTGGGCTTTCCCGTGGTGCCCGAGGTGAACAGAATCAAGCCGGGGCTGTCTGCGGCAACCTGGGGCAGCGCGTATTTCTGCGCCGCCGTGCGGCACAACGCGGGCCATTCATCCATATAAACAGAGCGCCGCAACAGCGGCAGGCCGGCCCGGAACCGCTCCACCGCTGCCTGGTTGTCCATATCGCGAAACATGCGGTCGGCAAAGAGGCCGCGGGCCGCGCTCTGGCGCAACATATATTCCACTTCATCGGCGCGGCTCGCGGGATTTATCGTCACCAGCACCAGCCCCGCCAGGGCCGCGCCCAGATGCAACTGCAGGATGTCCGCACTGCCCCCCGCCCAGGTTGCGACATGGTCGCCCGGTGAATATTCGCCGAGCAGCGCCTGCGCTACCTGCTCGGCCTCGGCCAGCAATTCGCGATAGTTCCAGCGCCGCCCGGTCAGCGCGCACACCAGCGCCAGCCGGTCGGGCACCTGTGTCACGGTATCGCGAAAGAAATCGGCGATGGAAACCTCGATGAATTCGCCCTCGTCCCAGGCCTTGACGTAGGACATATCCAGCGGCGGTGTTCCAGATAGGGTCATTGCAGTTCTCGTTATTGGTGTGCCGGAAACGTTGCTACACAGATCAGAAGTTTGGGTGAGGGGTTGTGGTTGAGCTGTAAGCTGTAAGTTAAACTCTGGCAGAACTCCGTTCTTGCCGTGCTCTTGCTTATACCTTATGGCTTACAACTCGCTCCGCCTCATACAGGTCTGCCCCGAAATTTCTGACTATCCACAACATTAGCACGAATATACTATAAATAAAAAAATAAAATGTCAAAGCTGAAAGACACGGATTCCGTTTGTAGGTTGGGCTGAGGAACGAAGCCCAACAAAGAGCGAGGTCTCACAGCGGAATGACACTTGGCGCTCCGTATCCCGGCCTCTGCGGGAGGACAGGTTTCCAAGACACGCCGTGAACCCTTCCCTGGGGGCTCGACAGCGCCATCCCTGGCGCTGACGGTCTTGGAAACCTGTCCTCCCACAGAGGCCTCACCACATTGATTCGTTGGGCTTCGTTCCTCAGCCCAACCTACGGCAATATCTTTTCAGGGAGCTGCGGCGACGATTTTCGTCTCCAGCGCATCCACTTCCTTGAGAATACTGCGGAAGTATTTCTTATTGATATAGGGCTGCGTAATGAAGAGAAAGTGCCTTATGCCATCTATCACCGGCTTTTCCTGTAACTGGTCATCCGCCAGTGTCTGCACATTGGCGTGCTTCAGCCAGCCCACCCACAACCACCACATGCAATCGATGAGGGTGTCCATTGCATAGGGCTCCGCCACCGGAGACATATAGCCCTGCTCCACTAGGGTAGTGGTCTGGCGCAGGAACACAGCTTTAACGTCGTCGATCAGGCCCTGGTATTCATCGCCCGTCAGCAACTCCTGATTCAACAGATAGGACGTGGTATTGAACAAAAAGCGATAGCGCCAGATCAACTTGAACAGCGACGCGTAAGACGCCACAAACTCTGCCGCCTCGCCCGTCAGGGGAAAATGTTCTACCGCGTAGGTGAAGTCATGATTGAGATTTTTCAGCAGCGCCACCACGATATCCCGCTTGCGCTTGAAGTGGTAAGTGAGATTGCCCGCGCTGATCCCCAGAGTTTCGGCGATATGGTTGATGGACACGGACTCAGCGCCGAACGTATTGAACAGAATACGGCTCTTCTCCAGTATCTGCTCATAGGTATCATTTTTCGCAGACTTTTCTGCACGTTTCCGCACGCTGGCTATTTCTGTACTTTTCGTCACACTCGGCTCCACTACCGGGACAGGAAAATCATGAGAAAAGCAGTATATAGCTGTCACATTTCAATGCAATATCGAACCGCGTCCGCCGCTTGAAAGCCGTGCCGGACACCACTAGTATATTCACCCTATACTGCCAACGGAGCAGGAGTGACACCTGCGTAGCAGCGGGTGCCAGAGAGGCCCGGCCTGACTACAGTCGTCAACCTTGTCTATAACCACGATAAATGACCATGAATCAGAGTCTGGATAATTTTGAAGAGCGCACCACCCCCGGAATATCTCTTGCTCTTGCCGACAATCCACGGCTGGTGGATCAAATCGTCAATACGGAGCTGTGCGGCGCGCGCTACTACACCTCGTCCCAAGACTCATCCAGCGCGACTTATCTGGGCAGCTCACGAATCGGCTCGCTCAATATTTTGCATTTCGAAAGCCATGGCCTGCCCCGCTGTGATCGCCGACCCGACCACATCCGCTCCGACAATCTCGATCAGTTCGTGCTGTGCCTCCCCATCAGCGCTCGCATTCTGATACAGCACCGTGGCCTGGACAGCGAGATCGTGCCGGGCGAATTTCTGTTGGTATCGACGCGCAAACCCATGCAGGGCGCCATGTTCGCCTTGGCCGCGGATACCAGCTGCAGCGCACGCTTCGTACGGATTCCCGGCCCGCTGCTGCGCGAGCGTATAGCCAACGCCGACGATTACAGTAACCACGCCATGCCGATTCGCCGGGGTGTCGGCGCACTGATGCGCGGCCTTCTGGAGGAAGCGCTCGCAGAATCCACTTTTTTCTCTGCGCAAGATGGCTACCGGGTCGCGTCCCTGCTGGTCGACAGCATCAGCCACACGCTGTTGTCCAACCCACAGGCCCGCCTTGTGCCAGCACGAATCTCGCCCGCCGACCAGATACTCGCGCGCGCCAGGTCCTTCGTCGATGCCAACCTGTCAGACCCCGCGCTGGACGCCGCGCGCGTCGCGCAATATTGTCAGGTTTCCGTGCGCCATCTGCACAACGCCTTCAAACCCGGTGGCGAAACCCTGGGCGGCTACATTCGCGAGCGGCGACTCCTGCAATGCCGCAATGCGCTGCGGGACGACACCTTGCGCCACCGCACCATCATCGAAATTGCCGGCCAGTGGGGCTTCGAAGACCCGTCCCACTTCAGCCGCTGTTACAAACAACGTTTCGGCAAGACACCCCGGCAAGAGCGGTTTCAGGCGCTAACGCAAATTCAGCGATCCTGACCCGCGTGAAAGGCGGGCGATCGCCCCGCCACGGTGGCGGCGATATCCTGAATGATGGATTCGTAGATGGCCTGCACTGCGAGGCGCACCGGCTCCACGGGAATGTCTTCGGGCAGCTCCCAGCGCCCGCGGCAGGTGATGCGGCTGCGCTCCGGGCCGAGTTCATCCACTTCCGTAATGGCGAGATAATTCCTCATGCCGAAAGGCCCTTCCCCTTCGATGCAGTAATAGATCATGCGCGCCTCGTCATCGAAGTGCAGCAGGGTTTCCGCCGATACCTCGGGAATCGCAACGCCTTCGGGCAGCGCTGCAGTATCCACCCGGCAAAGTCGGGTGCAAGGCACCTGGCCGTGGCGGTGGCCGCTCTTCAGCTTTACCTCCACGAGGGGGATCGGACGATTTTCTGCACGCATCCAGCGGAGAATGCCGTCCCACTCCAACAGCAGGCGCCAATAGGCATCCGCCGCCACGGCCACGTCTCCAGAAAGCGACGTCTGTACACGGTTGTAGCTCGTCATAAGCGCGTCTCCTCTATCACTTTGCGATGCTGCCATGGCCGCAGCCCGGCGTCTGGCGTGTCAGTGCAGTTCGACTTGATCTTTCGCGCACTGCCCTGAGCGGGCGAGTGCACTGCCAGTCAACTGCCACTTCGCGAAAAGCCGAGACGCGCGACGCTCCTGGCGCTTCAATGACAGTATCCGGCCACTACCCTGGAGATACCCGTGCCCATCGAAGACCGCTTTTCGTCGCCTGAAACCATTGAGTCGCCCTATGACTACTACGATAGTCTCAGAGAGCAGGCGCCCGTTTATTTTTCGCCCACCCTGGGCGCGTATTTCATTTCCCGCTACGACGATGTGCGGCAGGTGCTGTCGAATCCCGACATTTTTTCCAGCAGTCCCAGGGCGTCGGAGCAAATGTTCACCAACTTCGCGGAAAAATATCAGTTCATTTACCGGGACAAGGGCACCTGCCCGCCGCTGCAAACCCTGGTCACCACCGATGGCGACACCCACCGCCGCTACCGCCGCGCCGTCGATCGCACCTTCAGCCCCAAGGCGCTACAGGCACTGGCTCCACTGGTGGATGCAACCATAGACTCGCTGATCGACACGTTCATCGATCTGGAGAGTGTTGATATCTATCAGGAATTTTGTCTCAAGTTGCCGCTCTATGTGATCTGCGACGTAGTGGGTCTACCCCATGGCGATGCGGCCTTGCTGCGCCGCGGTGCGGATGCCGCGGCCCGGCTTGCGGTGGCGGCCCTGGAAAGTGAGGAAACCAAGGTAGCACTGCACAATGAGCTTGCGGACCTGCATCTCTATTTCCAGCGCTATATCGACAAATACCGGGCCGCACCTGCGGATAATCTTTTGAGCCGCCTGATTCACACCGTGCCGGAAGACGGAACGCCTCTCGACGATCAGGAGCTGATTTCACTGCTCACCGTGCTCAATGTCGGCGGTAACGAAACCACTACCAATGGGCTCGGCAACACCTTTCTGCTGTGCTTCGGCAACCCCGAACAGCAGCGCCGCCTGCGCGATGATCCGACTCAAATCCCCACTTTCGTCGAAGAGGCGCTGCGCCTGGAAAGCCCCGTCGCCGCCCTGCCTCGCTGGGTGACGAGGGATACCCGGATCGGCGACGTGGCGGTACCCGCGGGCAGCTGTGTGCAAGTGTCCTACGCCGCCGCCAATCGGGATGGCAAACAATTCGGCTGCCCCGCGCACTTGGACACGCAACGCGCGGACGTGAAAAAGCATATGGCGTTCGGCTACGGGCCCCATTTCTGTGTCGGCTCCATGCTCGCCCGCCTGGAAATTCACAAATCCCTCGCGCGTCTGCTCGAACGCACCAGCGATATCCGCATCGACAACGGCGATGAACCCTTGCGTCACGATTGCAAATTGGTGGTGAGAGCGCTCGAAAGCTTGCCGATCAGGCTCAGTTTATAGAGCGAGCTATAAGCCATAAGCTTTAAGCAGGAGCACTGCAAGAATTGCGTTCTACCCGGGTTTAACTTAGAGCCTGTGCAGGAGCTTGCCTGCAAGCGACCCTGTGCAGGTGTGGCGCCTATAGCTGATTTATCCGACCCGTCCCATCTTTTGTCGCCTGCAGGCAGGCTCCTACAACGCCCGCCCCTGTAGGAGCTTGCCCGCAAGCGACGCTGTTCCGGTGTGGCGCCTATGGCCGCAAGAGCGGAGTTTAGCCAGCGCTCAACTCACAGCCTTTAGCTCACCGTCCGCCCTACAACTGCCGCACGCCCGGCAGAATCAACCTGCGCTCCAGCCAGCGCGAAACCAGCACCACCACGGAAACCAGGGCCAGATAGACAAGCCCGGCCATGAGGTAGGCCTTGAAGAACTGAAAATTGCGCACCGCGAAATCCTGCACCTGGGCAAAAAATTCCGTGTACTGGATGAGAAACGCCACCGAGCTGTCCTTGATGTTGAGAATCACCTGATTGGACAGCGCCGGAATCGACAGGCGCACCACCTGCGGCAGTGTGATCAGGCGAAACACCTGCACATTGCTGAAGCCCTGGGCACGCGCCGCTTCCAGCTCATCCTGGTCGAGCCCGCGATAGGCCGTCATCAGGTAACGGGCATTGTAGGCGGACACATTCATGGTGAAGCCGATCACCGCCACCGTCAGCGGCGACAGACGCAATCCCCACTGGGGCAGGCCGTAGTACATCAGAAACAGCAGCGCGATCAGCGGCGTTCCGATGAAAAAAGAAATGTATGCCGCGGTGAGTCGGCGGCACAGGCGGTTGTGGCTGATCGCCAGATAAAACACCAGAACACCGCCGAGCAGTCCGGTGACGGTGATGATGGCCGACAGCAACAGCGTATTGCCGAGGCCCGTCAGAATTTGCGGACCGAACGCCGCGACTTCGCCAAAAAACGCCAGCCACTCGCTCACGAACTGCCGGCCTCCTGGCTGAAGAAGGCGCGAATGCGCGGATCGGTGTGGTTGCTGAACAGCTGGTCTGCCTCGCCTTCGGCGTGAATCACACCCTGATCGAGAAACAACACGCGTCCGCCGACCGAACGCGCCAGAAACAGGTCGTGGGTGACACACAGCATGCTGACGTTGTCGCGACGCAGCTGATTGATGACGTTGATGATCTCGCGCGACATCAGCGGGTCGAGCGCGGACGTGGGTTCATCGAAAAACAGTACCGCCGGGTCCATGGCCAGGGCGCGTGCTATGGCTACACGCTGCTTCTGGCCGCCGGAAAGCTGGCTCGGGTATTTGTGGTGATGCTCCACCATATCCATGCGGCGCAATTCGTGCTTGGCTCTTTCCGTCGCCTCTGCCGCCGGCATGCCGCGCAGCTTACGCAGCCCCAGAGTAACGTTGTCGAGCACCGTCAGATGGCGGTAGAGGGCGAAGTTCTGAAACACGAAACCGATGCGCTGGCGCAGTGCTCGCACGTCAGTGCCCGGCAGCATCACATCCTCACCACGGAAGATGATCTGCCCCGCCACCGGCGTCACCAGGCGGTTCAGGCAGCGCAACAGGGTCGACTTGCCACAGCCCGAGGGGCCCATCACGACCTTGAGCTCGCCCTCTTCCAGGTCGAGATCGATACCCCGCAGCACGGGCTTGCCGTCGTACTCCATAACCAGATTGCGCACCGTCAGCAGCGCCATCGTTTCTCCTCAGTGCTCCGTCAGGCCGGGTACGCGGTAGCGTTTTTCCAGCGCCCACACAAACGTCACCAGTATTCTGTAAATGGCGAAATAGACCAGCCCCACCGCGAAGTAGATTTCCACTCCCCGCAGGGTCGCGGCGGACAGGGCCATGGCCTGCTTCATGACTTCGGGAATACCCACCGTATAGGCAAAGGGTGAATACTTCAGCACGGTTGTGAACTCGTTGATCATGCCGGGCACCGAAAAGCGCAGCATCTGCGGAATTTCGATATACATCAATGTCTGGAAGCGCGTCATGCCCATGGCTTGGGCCGCCAGCACTTCATTGGGGTCCACGGAATCCAGCGCGCCGCGAAAGACCTCACCCAGATAGGCCCCGGCAATCAAACCGAGACTCAGCATCATCGACACCAGTGGCGGCACACTGACGCCAATACCCGGCAGCCCGAAAAACATGATGAACAGCAGCACCAGTACCGGAATGCCCCGGAATACATAGGTAAAAACGGCGAGCAGCGCATTGACGGGGCGCGACCCCAGACGATGCAGCACGGCAATGGCAAGCCCTACCGCCATGCCGGTGGCGCTGCACATCAGGGTTACCAGGATGGTATAGCCTGCACCCGTGGTGAGCAGGCCGAGAATGTCGAGAAAACTCATTGACAGCGCAACGTCGCAAGAACGCTCAGTTGAGCCACTTGTCGATGATGACCTGGAGCTTTTCGGGGCCCAGATCCTCGCTCAGGTATTTGTCGAAATCTTCCCGCAGTTCGGAGCCCTTGGGGAACGCAAAGCCGAAGCGGTCGAAACCGGAAAATACATAGCTGTCGCGGATCGGCAGCGTCTTGCGGTACACCGAGGCCACGGTGCCGTCGAGGAAGGCCAGGTCCAGGTTGCCGTTCTGCAGATCGGACAGCACCTCGTTGTAGGAGGGATACAGCTTGACCTTGTCGAGGCTGTAGATGCCCTTGGGCTCGAGATCGTTGCTAATGAAGGCGCTGTACGCCATGCCGCGCGGGTAGCCAATGCTGTACTGACTCAGTTCTGAGAGGTCGTCGAGCTGAATGTCGCGACTCTCCAGGCTCATCAGATTCCAGGTGTTATCCAGATAAGGCGCCGAGAAATCCATGACTTTCTTGCGCTCATCGGTGATGGAAATCCCCGAAAACGCCACGTCCGTCTGGCGGCTGACCACCGCGCCCAGCATGCCCTGCCAATCGTAGGTGGTGATGTTCAGGGTGCAGCCCCGGCTCTCGCAGTAGCCTTCGAAAATGTCCAGATCCAGCCCCATGATGCGGCCATTGTCTTCGTAAAGGTTGGGTGGCGACGCGGGGGACACGGCTACCCGGATCACGTCCTGGGCTTGTTTGTCAGAACATCCGGCGATGATGAACAGGACCGCGGCCAGCAACCCGACAAGTCTACGCATGGTGATCTCCTTGATGTGTGCGACTATTTTGATAGTTGTCTTTGCGAATTTTGATGGTTGTCCTCGAAAGCCCGCGTATAGTGACGTAAAAATCGCTTCAACAACAGCCCTTGTGGCGCTGTGGTTGAGCTATAAGCTGTAAGTTACACACAAGTCAGAAAATTGGGCTACGGACCTGTAAGCCCATATGCCATGATTTTCAAGTTGCCAAAGCCCAGTTTTCCTACGCGTGTAGGGGCAATTCATGAAACCGGCTTTATCGGTTCGTGCAATTGCCCCTACGGTATGCAGCGAGAATCAACTGACAGGGTTGTAGCCTAAATTCTGACCACTGCGTAAACGCGGGTAGAACGCAGTTCTTGCGGTGCTCCGGCTTAAAGCTCATGGCTTGGAGATCGCCCCCTGCCTTACGCACGGCTTGGAGCCTGTTCATCATCTCTCGATCCAGTATTGTTTGCCTGAAACCTGACACCGAGGTAACCCCACGGTCGGTGCACTATCCATAGCCCGCGCGCCGCTGTTGCAGTGAGCAGCTCGCGTGTAACGTGTAACATGTAACGTGCAACTCAGAGCCTCGCAAGGTCGGGAGCAGGCCCTGGCCTGAATACAGCACCAACCTCCGCGCAAATAGTTAGCCACGGCGTTTTGGGGTAAACTTACGCCCCTGTTTTTCGCAGCCGATGGACCTCCGATGACTCTTTCCAGCCTCACTGCCATATCCCCGATCGACGGCCGCTACGGCGACAAGACCGCGCTGCTGCGCAACATTTTCAGCGAATATGGCTTGATCCGGGCGCGGGTGCTGGTGGAAATCCGCTGGCTGCAGAAGCTCGCGAATCACCCCGGCATTGCCGAAGTGCCGCCGTTCAGCGCAAGCGCCAACGCCTTGCTCGATGGCATCGTGGACAACTTCAGTGAGGCCGACGCCCAGCGTATCAAGGACATCGAGCGCACCACCAACCACGACGTCAAGGCCGTGGAGTATTTCATCAAGGAGAAGATCGCCGCCAACCCGGAGTTCGACGCCATCGGCGAGTTCGTGCATTTCGCCTGCACCTCCGAGGACATCAACAACCTGTCCCACGGCCTGATGCTCAGCCAGGGCCGCAACCAGGTGCTGCTGCCCCTGGCGCAGCGCATTCACGACGGTATCGCCACCCTGGCAGAAAGCTTCGCCGACGTGCCCATGATGTCGCGCACCCACGGCCAGACCGCCTCCCCCAGCACCGTCGGCAAGGAACTGGCCAACGTCGCCTACCGCCTGCGCCGCCAGATCGCCCAGATTGCGGCGGTGCAACTGCTGGGCAAGATCAACGGCGCCGTCGGCAACTACAACGCGCACCTGTCCGCCTATCCCGAAATCGACTGGGAGCAGAACGCGCGCGAATTCGTCGAAGCCCTGGGCCTTGCCTGGAACCCCTACACCACCCAGATCGAACCCCACGACTGCATCGCCGAGCTGTTCGACGCCATTGCCCGCTTCAACACCATTCTCATCGACTTCGACCGCGACATCTGGGGTTACATCTCGCTGGGCTATTTCAAGCAGAAGACCGTGGCCGGCGAAGTGGGCTCGTCGACCATGCCCCACAAGGTCAACCCCATCGACTTCGAGAATTCCGAGGGCAACCTGGGCCTCGCCAACGCCATGCTCGCCCACCTCGCGCAGAAGTTGCCGATCTCCCGCTGGCAGCGCGACCTCACCGACTCCACAGTGCTGCGCAACATGGGCGTGGGCTTCGCCTACAGCCTGATCGCCTACGAAGCCACCCTCAAGGGCATGAGCAAGCTGGAGCTCAACCGCGAACGCCTCGCCGCCGACCTGGACGACGCCTGGGAAGTGCTGGCAGAGCCGGTGCAAACAGTGATGCGCCGCTACAACATCGAAAAACCCTACGAAAAGCTCAAGGAGCTGACCCGCGGCCAGGGCATCACCAAGGAGCGCATGCAACAGTTCATCGAAGCCCTGGACATCCCCGAAGCCGCCAAACAGGCATTGCGCGACCTCACACCCGCCGCCTACATCGGCAACGCCGCGGATCAGGCGCGCAGGATCAAGGAACTGTGATCAACTTCCCAGAAGGCATCACCACCGAAATATTTCTGCGCGACTACTGGCAGCAGAAGCCACTGTTGATTCGCCAGGGGCTGCCGGGCTTTGCCTCGCCCCTCGATCCCGACGAACTGGCCGGGCTCGCTCTCGAAGAAGACGTGGAATCCCGCCTGGTGCTGGAACAGGGCTTCGAAGGGCCCTGGGAACTGCATCACGGGCCCTTCGCCGAAGCGGATTTCGCGCGCCTGCCGGCGCACAGCCCGTGGACGCTGCTGGTGCAGGCCGTGGACCTGTGGGTGCCGGACGTACACGCCCTCATCGACGACTTCCCCTTCCTGCCGCGCTGGCGTATCGACGACATCATGGTCAGCTACGCCAATGATCGCGGCGGCGTGGGGCCGCATTTCGACGACTACGATGTATTTCTGATTCAAGGCATGGGGCAAAGACGCTGGGACATCGGCCCGCTCTGCGACGAGAGCACGCCCCTGCAGGACGGCACTGCCCTGAAGATTCTGCGTGACTTTCGTGCGGACGCGAGTTGGGTGCTCAACCCCGGCGATATCCTCTACGTGCCGCCGCGCTTTGCACACCAGGGCGTGGCTGTGGGCGAATGCATGACCTATTCCCTGGGCTTTCGCGCGCCCACGGCGGGGGAAATGCTCGACGACCTGGCGACGGAAATCCTCAGCCACGGCGGCGGCAGCCACTACCGCGACCCACCCCTTACGCCGGACATGGCGCGCGAGCGCATCGACCCAGCCTTCGTCAAGCAAGCCAGGGCGCTGCTCGCCTCCGTACTCGACGATGAGCAGTTGCTGGCGGAATGGTTCGCCGGTTTCATGACTCGCCCCAAGTATCCCAACATTACCTTCGATGACCCGGAGTTGCAGCGGCGCGCCTCCGTGCGTGGGCCGGAGGGGCAGGAGCAACATTTCGTCGACGGTTTCGCCGAGGACGCCTGAGACGCGGCGGCGAGAGGCCATGAACCCTTCCGACACAGTCCGCAGCTTCCTCGGCATCCGCCCCTGCGCTGAGGGTAGCGCCGCTCTTGTCGACGCACAGCGGCAATTCGCGCAGCGCCATCGTAGCGATGAGATCCGCTGGAGCCCGGAGGAGAACCTTCACCTCACCCTGATATTTCTCGGCGACCAGCGTCCCGAGCAGTTGCAGCTCCTCATCCAGGCACTGAATCAGCACCTCCGCCACCCGCCCTTCACCCTGGTGATGGAAGGCCTGACGCCCTTCCCCAACAGTCCGGCAAGAATTCTCGCGGCGCGGGTAAACATGAGCCCCGAATTGGCGGTCCTGCATCGGCAGGTTGCGGCAGTGGTGGACGAACTCGGCATCAGCCGCGACACCAAAAGCATCAAGCCCCATATCACCCTCGGCCGAAGCCGCCGCAATATTTTCACCGCCAGGCGGCCCTTTCACGCCACATCTCAGGCGGCGGCGCTTACCCTGTTTCAAAGCGAAAATGCCGGCGACGGCGTTCGCTACCGCGCGCTGGCCGAGTTTGTCTTTCGACAACAATGAAAGCCGTGGTTCGCTCCAGGTGCTGTTGGTGACATAACAAAAACGCAGTACCTGGAACGAATCCTATGACGAAGATATTCTTCAAGCCCAACCCTATTGAAATTATCAAAAACCCGCATACAATGTATCGATCGTTAGACACATAACATCATGCTCTTCTATGGCTCCACACTCAGAAGCCTCCACCCCTGGAACAATAGATTTTAAGAGCCTTCTCGTTAGACTTGGACACGAACTTTACCCAGCCTGATCGTTACAGTTTCTGCCCCTTTTCCTGTTCAACACCGGAGTCAAACATGTCGAAAACACTACCCCCAGAAGAGTTCCCAATTTGTGAAATCGATGGCGCTCTGGCTACGATAACCTTCAACCGGCCAAGCAAATTCAATGCGCTTCACCCTGATTGCATCCCGGCTCTGCGCGATTTCCTCGTTGACGTTGAAAGCAATCCAGACATTCGTTGTTTGCTGCTCAAGGGCAACGGAAAACACTTCATGGCCGGCGGGGACCTGAGCCTGATTGTCGACTTCCATCAGCTTGACCCCGCTCAGAAAGCGCTTTGGGGAGAGTCTCCACCCAGAGAATTCATCTACCTCATACGCATCATGATGCGCATGAAAAAACCGATTGTCGCCAGCGTACAAGGTGGCGTGGCTGGCGCCGCGCTGGGACTTATATCGGCATGCGATTTCGTCATTGCCGCGAACAACTCGTTCTACTGGGCAGCTCACGTGCTGCATGGCGGCACGGCCGACGGTTGCATCAGCTGGTTTTTGCCGCGCAATATCGGCTTGAGAAAAGCCAAGGAAATGGCAATGCTCGGTGACCGTATTTATGCACAGGAAGCAAAGGAGCTCGGTCTGATCAACTTCGTGGTGGAGGAATCGGAGCTTCAGGCCAAAACGACCGAACTGGTTCAGCGGTTATGCAAAGGGCCTACGGTAGCCTACGGACTCATCAAACAGGTTTATCACGTCTCACTTCAGAACACGCTCGAAGAACAAGGCGCTCTTGAGGCGGATGTTTATGGAAACCAGGCCTTGCAAACCAATGATGCCAGCGAGGGGCTGATGGCATTCTTCGAAAAACGTGAAGCAAACTTTTCCGGGCGGTGAACAGAATTTTACCCCTATTCTTGTGGGCCAACCCAAAGTGCACGTCAACCAGCACCTCAAAAGCAATTCAACGGGGATATTTAATGCAAAACTCCGACACGGCCTCTCTCAAGGCGAGTATCAGTCCATTTACAGAAACCGAAGAAATGTTTCGGAGCACGGTACGAAAGTTCCTGGACCAGGAACTCGAGCCCAATTGGATGAACTTCGAGAAGGATGGCGGTGTCTCCCGGTCATTCTGGCGCAAAGCAGGAGAAGCGGGCATTCTGGGCTTATCGATACCCGAAGATTTCGGCGGCGCCGGCGCGGATGGGATCATGTATGTAGTACTTTCCCATGAGCTTGGCAAATCTATCGGCGGTGCAACGATCGGTACGACGCTTGATGCTGACCTAGCTTCGCTGATACTGGTAAATGGTGGTTCGGAGGAGCAGTTGAGAACCTGGGCACCAGGCATACTTTCCGGAGAGGTTCTGCAATCACTGGCATTAACGGAACCAGATGCGGGAAGCGATGCGACAGCGATTCGCACCACTGCGGTTCGCGATGGCAATGAGTTTATTATCAACGGCTCAAAAACCTATATCACCAATGCGAACAAAGCCGACTTGATCTATGTTGTCGCGAAGACCGATGCCACCCAGAGAGCATCCGGGATGAGTATCATTCTGGTAGACGGCAACACCACCGGCATCACTCGCAGAAAACTCAAAACAATGGGGTACTCCGCCAGTGACGTGGCTGAGCTGCATTTTGACAACGTGCGCGTGCCGGCAACCAATCTCATATCGGGTGAAGGAAAAGCGATGGCTCTCATGCTTAGCTTTTTTGCGCTTGATCGTCTCGGAATCTCCGCAAGGGCGCTGGGCGAGGCTGAACTCGCTTTCTCCATGACGCTCGACTATGTGAAACAACGGCAGGCTTTTGGCCAGCGTATTTTTGATTTCCAGAATACCCAGTTCAAGTTGGCGGATATGAAAACCCAGTTGGAAGTAGGACGCTCCTTTCTTCACGACGGTGTCCGCAAACTTCGACTCGGCTGTTTTGAGTTGAGTGATGGTGCGATGCTGAAGCTATGGGTCTGCGAGATGGCGGGACGCGTCATTGATGAATGCGTGCAATTATTTGGTGGCGCGGGATTCATGGATGAAATGCCAATATCACGTTTGTATAAGGGAAACCGTTTGCACCGTATTTACGCTGGAACTTCCGAGCTGCAAAAAGTCGCCATTGCCAGAACTCTTTAATGCTGCTCTGAACCTTCCACATCGAGTCGACATTTCAGCGCGAACATTCAGCGCGAACATAGTGCCACCCAGCTCCAGCAGGGCTACGATAGGAAGGTTAAAGACTGGATGTTGGAGGCATAAGCTATGGGCGGACAGGATCTCGATGCGCTGCGCCGGGCAGTGCGCGAACACAAACTGTGCGACGAACACCTGCTGGTTCAACGCCTTCTCGATCGCGATACTCCGCCGCCGGCACAAATGCAGGAAGCACTCGAACGGGCGCGCGCCGCGGTGGCGACCTGTCGTGCACAACCCGGCCAAGCGCTGGTGGATGAGCTACTGCGGGAGTTCAGCCTGTCCAGCGAGGAAGGCATCCTGCTCATGTGCCTGGCGGAATCGCTGTTGCGCGTACCCGATGCCGATACCGCCGATCGCCTCATCGCCGACAAGATCGCTGACGGGCAGTGGCAGAAACACCGCGATCCCGATCATCCCAGGCTGGTCAACGCGGCAGTGTGGGGGCTCTCTCTTTCTCGCCGCTGGGTTGATCCGGCGCGAGGTGACGGCAACCTCGTGCAACGCCTTGTCAGCCGTGTCGGCGAACCACTGGTGCGCTCCGCCATGCGCCGTGCCATGAAGCTGATGGGCGAGCATTACGTGTTTGCCGAGTCGATGGCAGCCGCCACAAGCCGCGCGGCAAAACAGGACGGGCTGCTGCACTCCTACGACATGCTGGGCGAAGGCGCGCGCAGCGCGGAGGACGCCCACAAATACTGGCAGGCCTATGGCGCCGCCATCAGCGCGCTCGGTCAGGCGCAGCGCGGCGCAGACCCCTTCGAGCAGCGCGACGGTATTTCGGTAAAGCTCTCCGCACTGCACCCGCGCTACGAATTCTCACAGTCCCGACGCGTCATGGCAGAACTGCTGCCGCGCCTGCGTGAACTGTGCCTGATGGCACAAGACGCGGGAATTGGCCTGACCCTGGACGCGGAGGAAGCGGATCGTCTCGACCTGTCGCTGGATCTGATCGCGGCGCTGGCGTTCGACCCGGCTCTGAAGCATTGGCAGGGGCTGGGCCTGGCGGTTCAGGCCTATCAGAAGCGCGCCCTGCCCCTGTGCCACTGGCTGGCCGCGCTGGCTCACAACAGCGGCCAGCGCCTGATGGTGCGCCTCGTCAAGGGCGCCTACTGGGATACCGAAATCAAGCGCGCGCAGCAACTGGGCCTGAGCGACTACCCGGTATTCACGCGGAAGGTTCACACCGACCTCAATTACCTGGCCTGCGCACAACAGTTGCTGGATGCCACCCCGCACCTCTTTCCGCAATTTGCCACCCACAACGCCGGCACCCTGGCCATGGTAGCGGCGCTGGCGGGGGAGCGTCCGTTCGAGCTGCAACGCCTGCACGGCATGGGTGACGCACTGTATGCGCAATTGCCCCAGTTGATGCCAAATCATCGGCCCGCGGTCAGAGTCTACGCCCCCGTAGGCAGCCACCGTGAACTGTTGCCCTATCTGGTGCGGCGGCTCCTGGAAAACGGCGCCAACAGCTCGTTCATCCACCACTTCCTCGACGACGATCTGCCACTGACCGAGCTGTTGCACGACCCCTGGCGGCAGGCGGCGGAGAGCGAACCCCATCGCCATTCTCACATTCCGTTGCCACGCCTGCTGTACCGCGCCGCCGGGGAAGCGCGCGATGCCAGCGCCGGGCTGGATCTGAACGAGGCGACAACAGTCACTGTGCTGGAGCGCGCCTGCGCCGACGCGCTGGGTAGCAACTGGCAAGCGGCGCCCATGTTGACGGACACGGCAAGCCCGGACAGCACGGGGCAGCCTGTGATCCGCCCCGCCGACACAGGCCGGCGACTGGGCATGATGCAACCCACGAGCGCCGCCCAGGCCCGCGCTGCCCTGCAGATTGCCGCCGCGGCACAACCAGAATGGAATGACAAGGGCGTCGAGGCCCGCGCGCAGCTGCTCGACGCCATGGCCGGTGCTTTGGAGGCCAACCGCGAGCGCTTGATCGCACTGCTCGCCCACGAAGGCGGTCGCACCCTGCGCGACGGCGTCGACGAAGTGCGCGAGGCGGTGGATTTTTGCCGTTATTACGCGCTGCAGGCGCGGGAAAGTTTGCGCGAGCGCCGCCTGCCCGGCCCCAGCGGCGAGGACAACCGCCTGAGTCTGCATGGGCGAGGTGTATTTTTGTGCATCAGCCCGTGGAATTTTCCGCTTGCGATCTTCACCGGCCAAATCGCCGCCGCGCTGGTGAGCGGCAACACCGTGCTGGCCAAGCCCGCCGAAGCCACACCGCTGGTGGCTGCGGAGGCTGTGCGCCTGTTCCGCAAGGCCGGCCTGCCGCCCCAGGTTTTACAGCTGCTGCCGGGGTCCGGCGCGCTGATCGGCGATACGCTGCTGCGCGATTCGCGCCTGGCGGGCGTCGCTTTCACCGGCTCGACAGCGACGGCACAGCATATCAATCGCCAGCTCGCCGCCCGCGACGGCGCCATCGCGACCCTGATCGCCGAGACCGGCGGCCAGAACGCCATGCTGGTGGACTCTACGGCACTGCCCGAACAGGTGGTGGACGATGTCATCGCATCGGCCTTCCACAGCGCGGGGCAGCGCTGCTCGGCACTGCGAGTGCTGTTTCTGCAGGAGGAAATCGCCGACGAATTCAGTGGGCGGCTGGTCGCGGCACTGCAGGAGCAACGCATTGGCGACCCGGCGCGCATCACCACCGACATCGGCCCGGTCATCGACGCACGCGCCCGCGACAAGCTGTTGGCCCACATCGAGCGCATGACGCAGGAAGCGCAACTGCTCGGGCGGCTCGAGGTTCCGGCAGGGCTCGAGAATGGCACCTTCGTGGCACCGCACATCTTCGCCATCGAACGCCTGGATCAACTCCACGAAGAAGTCTTCGGGCCCATCCTGCATATAATCCGCTATCGCCACGACCACCTGGACGCTGTCATCGCTCAGATCAACGACAGCGGCTACGGTTTGACCCTGGGCATCCACAGCCGCATCACCGGCTTCGCGGACGAGGTATTCCGCCGTACCCGCATTGGCAACACCTATGTCAATCGCACCATGATCGGTGCGGTGGTGGGTTCGCAACCCTTCGGCGGCCAGGGCCTGTCGGGCACAGGCCCCAAAGCCGGAGGGCCGCACTATCTGCTGCGCTTTGTCACCGAAAAAAGCTGGAGCGAAAATCTGAATGCCCGCGGCGGCGATCCGGAACTGCTCAATCTGCGCGACTGACGAGAAAAGAGGGCGGAGAGTGGCGGGGAAATCTCAACACCACTCGCCCTTCCTCGGGCAGCTTTTTTATTCCGGATTACCGAAAACCCTGGATCTCAGCATTTCCAGCTCGGCTTCGCTTTCTGGCGGAAGATGGGTACCACTGGAACCGGTATTGAAAAATATCAGGTAATTTTCGTATTCCCCATAGCAATGGCGGGCGATCGGATGGCTGCTGTATTCGAGCATGCACTGTTTGAGGTACATGTCGGCCAGAGAATAGTAGAAGCGATATTCGAGCAGACGATCGCTGACGGCGAGCCAGTACAGCCATTGCGGCACCATGCTTGCGTCTGTTTCCTCATTCAGTGCCCGATACAACTCGCCACGCAGCCAGACGATTTGCGGCCGCCGGGTTTCCGGCAAGTAGATGCGCGCCGCTGATTTATCGCCCGCCTTGCCAAGCCATGTCTCGACCAGAGTGCCGAGGCTCTCCCGATCGGGATGTGTACTGATGTCGGTCTGCGTTTGCAGCTCCGCAAGGCCGTCGCGCCAGGCGCGCAGATCTTTTTCCAGGGTGACGGCCAGGCCCTCATGCTGCACGAACTCGGCGATGACCTCCTGGAGAGCTGTCGGCGACTTCTTTACCTGGAGGGCGGTGAGCAGCAGGCGCTCGAACGCAGTCCTGGTGCGGCTGTTGTCGACAAGCGTTTCGTGCTGCTGCAGCCAGCTTTCGTAAGCCGTGAACGCGGCATCGTACTGCCTTGTCATGAAAAGAAACTCGCCATTCACAAATGAATCCGCCGAGCCGCCAGTGACTGCAGGCGCCAGCCACGAAGCGGTTCTGTCATCCTGTGTATGACAGGTGGCGCAGACGCTGACGGCGCTGCGCAGCAAGTCCACCGCGTAGGCGTCACGCCCCTGAGTGAGTTCGCTCTGAGCCTGCTTCAGTTGGCTGGCAAGAATTTCATAGGAAATCTGATAGGTGGCCGTGGAGGCCGCCATTGGCGCCAGATTGGCGACGTGGCTTTGCATGTCGCCAAGGGTGTCCGCGATCAGCTCTCGGTCAGCAGGATCGAGCTGCTCACGGCCATAGATCAACGGCAGCAACACCTGTACATCGCCGGCCAGGCTGTGCATGCTGGCGAAAACGCCTGTATCGTCGTTTGGCCGCGACTCCTCCGCGCAAACAAGCCAGGGTAACATGGCAACGAGGGCGACTTTCAGTAACAGTGTTGGCCGATGCAAGATTGGACTCACAGTATTCTCCTGGCGGTTCGTTCCGTATTTTTCATGGTGGGCACAATTCAGCGCGCCATTATAGATCAGGTCGTATAGAACGGCGTCTGTTGAAGGCGCATGGTGATCGAAGTCCATTCTCGCCTTCTTCCCGTCGCAACAAATCCTTTCTCCGTCAAATCACGGTAACAAAAGCCACGTATTTTGCTGCGCCATTGGATTCCGAATTGCTCACAACCAAAGAACGATGGAGAAATACCCGATGCAACAGCAGAACAAACCCGTCACCGCCAGAAAATCGCTCGCCGCCGTCATCGGGCTCATCATGGCCGTCCAGGCCTTCGGCAGCTCATCCGACAATGACGATGCGCTTCAGGAAGTGATCGTTTACGGCTCCCGCGGAGCACTCATCAACGCACTCGAAAAACAGCGTGAATCCAACAAGGTTTCCAGTGTGGTCGACTCCGATGCCATGGGTAATTTCGCCGACATCAATGTGTCAGAGTCACTGCGCCGGCTGCCTGGCATCATGGTCGAGAACGATCAGGGGGAAGGCCGCTATGTGTCCGTGCGCGGCATGAACGCAGACCTCAATGCCATGACCATCAACGGCGTCAGCACGGCATCTCCGGAAAACCGTCGTGGCGTCATGCTCGATGGTGTGCCGACGGATCTGCTCGAGTCGATGACCGTCTACAAAACCCTGACGCCCGACCTCGATGCCGACACCATCGGCGGCGCCATCGACCTGGAGACGATCTCCGCCTTCAAATACGACAGTTTTTTCGCCAGGATCAAGGCAGAGTCTTCCTACAACGAGTTGACCAAGGACGGCAACAATCCCAACCTGGCGCTGACGGTGACCAACCGTTTCGACATGGCCGGCGGCGAATTGGGTGCTGCGTTGACCCTGAGCGACCAAACGCGCCGAATCGTCGCGGAAAACAGCGAAACCGGCGGCTGGGGCGAGGAATCCATCGACTCCGACTGGGAAATGCGCCACTACGATCTGGAACGCGAGCGCCAGGGTATCGTCCTCAATCTGGATTTCCACGCCAACAGCGGCAACAAATACTACCTGCGCATGTTCCACAACGAATACACTGATACCGAAGACCGCTCCAAATGGGAAGTGCGCCGCGCCATGGAGGAAGACGCGCAGATCGACGGCGATATTTACACCTATCCGTTCCAGCGCGTAGACACTGAGTCGCGCCCGCGCGTGGAAGTGCGCACGATCAGCTCTTTCCAGCTTGGCGGTGAATTCCAGTTTTCCGACAGAAGCACGCTCAGGGCCGAGGTTTTCGCTTCCGAAGCAGAACAGGACGATACCGACAAGTGGAACGGCATCTACCGTAGCCGCCAGCTCAACAATACGCCTCTGACCTACGACAACAGCAATCCCAAAAAACCCGTGGTCAACTTCGCGCAGGAACTCTACGACCCGGCCAATTTCGCATTCAATGCGCTGGAATCGGAAGTGGCCGTGACCAAGGACCAGGACATCGGGTTCCGCTTTGACTTGAGCTATGCGATGAGCAACACCACAGAACTCAAGTACGGCGTCAAATACCGCCAGCGCGAAAAGGAAAACGATTTCAATTTCTGCGGTTACGAGCCAGTCAACGATGCCACTCTCGCCGACCACGACCACCGTTTCATCGGCGATTATCTGGGCAACGTCCACGGCCCCTCACCCACCTACGGCGGTGTGCGAGCCCTGATTCCCACGCTCGGCAGCGGCAGCGTCGCCCTGTCGGACGGTACCAGCTGTCGCGCTCCCGGCGACCTGTACGAGCTGAGTGGCGACGAGGACGTGGAATCCATCGCCGCCGACTGGTACACGGATGAAGATATCGGCGCCGGTTACCTCATGGCCACGACCATCACCGATTTCGCCACCTACGTCTACGGCCTGCGCTATGAAAAAACCAAGGCCACCTATCGTGGAAAATTGCTCGACGACGAGGTCTTCGCCGGCAATGTCTCCTACAAGAACGACTACGGTTTCTGGGCACCGTCTCTCAACATCACCTTCAACCTCGCCGAAGACCAGCTGCTGCGCCTGGGTATCTTCCGCTCGCTGGTGCGCCCCGGTTTCGGCGAGAGCAGTGCCGGCGCGGAAATTGACGTGGAAGACAACGAGATCGAGGGCGGCAACCCGGACATCGACCCAACCACGGCGTGGAACTTCGACCTCAGCTACGAATATTACGTGAACGACGAAACCTTTATCGGCGGCGGCCTGTTCTACAAGGACATCGAAGATGCCATCGTCGAGGTGGATGCCGCCAATGTTATCTTGCGCGGACAGCTGTGGGATCATGTTCAAACCTACATCAACACGAGTGGAAGCAGCATCTGGGGCGGCGAAGTCGCTTTCCAGACAGCCCTGCAAAACGGCTTCGTCATGGCGCTCAACTACACCTATGCGGATGGTGAAACCGACCTCCCGGAAAACTCTGCCTACGGCGTGCGCACCATTCCCTATTTCAAGCAGGCCAAGCACACGGCGAACCTGACGCTGGGCTATTCCAAAGGCCCCTGGGATTTGCGCATCACCGGCAACTACCGCGATGACTTTCTCGATGCCATCGGTAACAGCGCGCTCACCGACAGATATACCAGCGACTTCTTCCAGGTCGACCTCAATGCCAAATACCGCTTCAACGATCACCTGACGTTGCGGGCATCGGCCATCAACCTCAACGACCGTCCCGAGTATTACTATTTTGGCAACAAGAGCCGCATGTCCCAGTACGACGAATTTGGTACGACCTACGAATTCGGCTTTACCTATACATTCTGATAGCAACAAAAAAACAACACTGGTCCCCGCTTCGCGGGGACTTTTTTTCTCACCCCATTATTTTCATAGTGTAGCCAACGAGGATAACCGCCATGCTGATCCGCTCATTGTTTGTATTTTGCACATTGTTTTCCACCCTGGCAGACGCCCGCGATTCAGTGCCTGCTGAACGAGGCGCGGTCACCAACATCATGCATTACCCGCAGCCCAGGAGTGCACCCGATGAGGTTTTTGCCGTTATCGAGATTCCCGCCGGCACCTTCACCAAATACGAACTGGACCACGACACCGGCTTTCTGATCGCCGACCGCTTCCAATCCATGCCCGTGGTATACCCGGCCAACTATGGCACCCTGCCCTCCACGCTTGCCGGCGACAACGACCCTCTTGATATCCTGGTCTACACCCGCGAACCCGTCATTCCCGGCGCGCTCATCAAGGTCAAACCGATCGGCGTACTCAAAATGCTCGACGGCGGCGAGCAGGATGACAAGATCATCGCCGTACCCGTCGATGACGTCGATCCGACCTATGCCAATATCGACAGTATTATCGACCTTCCCGCCATCGAACATCAGCGCCTGCTCGCCTTCTTTCGGGTATATAAGCAACTGCCCGAGGGACGCAAGGTGATAGAGTTGCAGAACACCGGTGACGCAAAAGACGCCCGCCAGACCGTCAACGATGCACTGCGAGCTTATGAAAGAAACACGTCAAACTGAAGCCAACTCTCGCGGCCTACGCAGTCATAGGAGTATTCGCCTGTCGCAGGAAACTGTGTTGACGTTGCAGCGCGTGCGGTGGGTCGCCCGCAATAGTGCTCGATCTCACTTTGCGGACCCGCTGTCCGTACAGGGCGGTTATACGAAAATCGATGCCCGCGTTGCTCTGATGCCCAGACGAAAAATGGGAAGTTGCTCTGAAATGGGAAGTTGCTCTGTAGGAGCCTGCCCCATAGCCCACCCTCTCAGAACCTTTTACGATTTTCAAGGGAGCAAGTCAGAGCAAGGGGCAAGTCTTGCTTCTTGCTCGAACCGAAAAACCTGAAAGACAAAAGGCAAGGCCTGACCAAAGGGCCTTGAAGCCTTAAACGTCGTTGATGACGCTACTAATTTTTCTATTTTCTATTACGACATATAAATTGCTGTAACAGGCGCCTCCATTTAAGTGATACGTTGCCACGAGCAATAGCGGCTTATGATCTTCTGCAAGATCGACAAACATTTCATATCCTTCGGAAGCCTCATCAAAAGCAAGCTCCGCAAATACTTCATGACCACCCATTTTTTCAATGTGGTCATATCTGAGCTGTATTCGATATAGAAAGCCCATCTCTGTAGCAGGAAAGGTCAGTCTAATCCACGTAGAGCCATCATGACCCTCCCTTAGACTGTCTTTTACATCTTGGTATTCTAGCCCGCAAAATTCTTCATTAGCGAATAAATTTAGCGAAAATAAAAGCAAAAATAAAAATGCACCAGTTTTCTTCATTTGGAACTCCTGGCGCTTAACACCCAGCACAGCGTAGTACAGCCCGCCCAACTGACACCCTTTTTTACATGCTGATCCATCTTCCAGATTCCGCTGTCTTTTACGAGCCGCCGCATCGATAAGCACCATTCAGGCCTGACCCTTGACCTCACACCCCCCGGAATTAATTTAGTTTATTTTCTTAATCTGCTTTCACATTAAATTTTATCGAACACAGAAACCCGGACAAAAAAACCATACCCACATAGACTAAAACTGCTGAGTAAAGATTGTCAAAATACTCACCGTTGCGTTACCGCCCCAACACCAAGTGACAGCCATCATACATTGTGATCCCACACGATTTTTCAACAGTGTGGCTACTAGCCCTTTTTTCCGGGACTGTATCGATGCTTCCACCTTTCCCAATCAACCCACCTGGAAAACCTAAAGAGGATGCACAGGCACACTCAAACAAACAGCTCTCCGCCCGCCAACTTTTCGGCCACGATACGCGGCGGCAGGAAACGCTCGCCGTAGGCTTCGGCAAGGGCGTTGCAGCGGTCGATGAAATTCTGCAGTCCGTAGGTATTCACGAACTGAAGAAGTCCTCCCGTCCACTGGGGTGTACCGATACCGAGCAGCGATCCGATATTGCCGTCCGCCACGGAGCGCAGCACGCCTTCCTCCAGGCATTTGAGCGCTTCGATCACCTGGCGGAACAACAGTCGGTCTTTCGCATCCTGCTGGGAAATCTCCGCACCGGGCTTGGCGAAAGCGTCGACCAGCCCCGGCCACAGGTATTTTTTTCCCTCAGGCGGATATTCGTAAAAACCACCGCCGTGGTGACGCCCTCCGCGGCCGAATTCCGTGACCATCTTTTCCGCCACGGCAAAGGCCGCGCTTCTGTCCGAACCCTTGCCGTAAATACCGATGGCTTTTTGCGCGGCGACGATGCGGCGCGATAATTCCAGGCTCACCTCGTCGAATACGGTGAGTGGCCCCACCGGCATGCCCACAGCCTTGCCCATGTTGTCGATAAAGGCCGCGTCATAACCTTCCTGAAGCAGGCGGCTGCCTTCGTCGATATAGGTGATGAAGGTGCGCGAGGTGAAAAAGCCCAGGGAGTCGTTGACCAGGATCGGTGTTTTACCGATACGGCGGGCAAAATCAAAGGCTTTGGCCAGAGTTTCGTCACTGGTTTTTTCGCCGCGAATGATCTCCACCAGCGGCATTTTGTCCACCGGGGAAAAGAAATGGGTGCCGATGAATTTTTCTGGATGCGCACTCGCCTGCGCCAACATGGCGATAGGCAACGTTGATGTGTTCGAGGAAAAGACACCATCCGGCGCCAACAGAGGCTCTGCCTCTTGCGTCACCTTTGCCTTGAGGGGGACATCCTCGAACACCGCTTCGACAATGAAATCACAACCGCCAAGATCGCTGACTTCCGTCGTGGGTGTGATCAGCGCCAGCGTGTTTTCTTTCTCTTCTTCCGTTATTTTGCCCCGAGCAACGGCTTTTTCCAGTAACGTGCGGGAATAGGCCTTGCCCTTTTCCGCAGCCTCAAGCGACACATCCTTGAGCACCACGGCCAGGCCCGCCAGCGCGCAGCTGTAGGCGATGCCCTGCCCCATCATGCCCGCCCCCAGAATACCGACCTTGTTGACCTGGAAAGGGGGTATATTCCTGGGACGGCTCGCGCCGGAGCGAATCTGGCCCATCTGAAAAAAATTGGCGGTGATCAGATTTTTGGCCACGGGCCCGATCAGCAGCTCCACCAGCGCTCGCGATTCGATGCGCAGGGCGGTATCGAAATCCACCACCAATACTTCGTGGGCAACGGAGAGAATGCGCGCTGGCGCCGGCAACAGGCCGCGGGTTTTGACTTGATACAACGCGCCCGCTGCGGCAAGCGTGTTGGCATTTCTGGCTTCTCCAATGCCGCCGTGCGGCAATCTGTAACCTTTTTTGTCCCAGGGCTTGAGTGCCTTGTCGGCATTCTTTGCAATCCATGCCCTGGCCGCGGGCAGCAGCGCCTCGGTACTGTCCACCAATTCATCCACCAGGCCGAGTTCACTGGCCTGCGTCGGCGTCATGCGAGAGCCTTCGGTAAGAATAGGCAGCGCCTTTTCCAGACCGAGCATATGAATCGAGCGCACAACGCCACCGGCGCCGGGCAACAGGCCCAGGGTCACTTCGGGAAAGCCCAGCTCGATGGCGGGCGAGTCCACGGCGATACGCGCGTTGCACGCCAGGCATATCTCGAAACCACCGCCCAGCGCCGCGCCGTTGATGGCCACCACCACAGGTACCGGCAATTTCTCGATGCGCCGCAATTGTTGTTTCATGGCTTCCATGGTGTCGAACCAGTAGGCGGCGTCCTCCTTTTTCGCGGTCACCAGTTCTTTCAGGTCCGCGCCAGCAAAGAAGGTTTTTTTCGCGGAGGCAAGCACTACGCCCTTGAGATTCGCCTCCACTTCCAGACGCTCCGCAAGCTGACGGATCGCTTCGCGGAAATCCCGGTTCATGGTATTGACCGGCCCTTCCATGTCCATGGTGACGAGGACGATGCCGTCTTCATCTTTTTCGTAATTGAAACCTTTGATGTTTTCGGTCATGACATATCTGCCTGAGAATGGGTTGGTGCCGAAGTCGGTTTTCAGCAACGCTCGATGATGGTGGCGATGCCCTGCCCGCCGCCGACGCACAGCACCACCATGCCGCACCTGAGATTGCGGCGCTCCAGCTCGTCCAGCAAGGTGCCCACCAGCATGCCGCCGGTGGCGCCCAGCGGGTGGCCCATGGCGATGGCGCCGCCATTGACGTTGAGAATTTCGTCGCTGATGTCCATTTCGCGAATGAAGCGCAGAATCACCGAGGCAAATGCTTCATTCACTTCGAAAAGGTCGATATCGGAGACCCTCAGGCCGGCTTTCGCGAGACATTTTTTCGCAACGGGTGCCGGTGCGGTGAGCATGATCGTGGGATCGGTTGCCAACACAGCCGTGGCGACGATACGCCCCCGCGGCGCAAGCCCAAGATCGCGACCGGCCCGTTCGCTTCCGACCAATACCGCCGAGGCGCCATCGACGATGCCTGAGGAATTGCCCGGCGTGTGCACGTGGTCGATATGGGTCAGCGTCGGATATTTGCTCATCAGCACGTCGTCGTAACCCAGCTTGCCAAACTCCGCGAACGAAGGCTTGAGACCGGCAAGAATGTCGAGCGTGGTATTCGGCTTGATGAACTCGTCCCGTTCGAGAATGGTGAGCCCCAGGCTATCCTTTACGGATACCACCGAACGGTCGAACCAGCCATTGCTTTGCGCATGGTGGGCGCGCTGTTGGGATTGCAGAGCGTAGCGATCCACGTCGTCGCGGCGCCAGCCGCCCAAGGTAGCGATGGCGTCGGCTCCGACACCCTGGGGCACGGCCTTGTCGTGAATGGCCAGTTGCGGGTCGGACATGGTGAGCGCGCCACCGTTGCTGCCCATCCTGACCCGCGACATGGATTCCACACCGCCGGCAACCACCAGATCTTCCCAGCCCGAGGCGACCTTCATCGCGGCGAGATTGACCGCCTCCAGGCCCGAGGCACAGAAGCGGTCGATCTGCAGGCCAGGCACGCTTTCATCCCAGTCCGCAGCCTGGACGATGGTCTTCGCCACGTCGCTGCCCTGCTCGCCGATGGGCGTGACACAGCCCATGATCACGTCATCGACGCGCGCGGTATCCAGATCGTGGCGTGACTGGAGTTCCCGCAGCACCCCGGCACCGAGCAGCGCGGGCCTCACCTCGTGGAGGGAACCGTCCGCCTTGCCCTTGCCACGGGGAGTGCGGAGCGCGTCATAGATGTAAGCGGTGTGGACCATGGGCTGAACCTCTCGCGAATAGGTGCCAACGAAGAAGGTCGAGCATAACGCTTTTTAGTTGTCAGTTGTCAGTTGTCAGTTGTCAGTTGTCAGTTGTCAGTTGTCAGTTGTCAGTTGTCAGTTGTCAGTTGTCAGTTGTCAGTTGTCAGTTGTCAGTTGTCAGTTGTCAGTTGTCAGTTTTCAGTTGTCAGTTGTCAGTTGTCAGTTGTCAGTTGTCAGTTGTCAGTTGTCAGTTGTCAGTTGTCAGTTGTCAGTTGTCAGTTGTCAGTGAGCGTGGCACCCCCCTGATAACTGTCAACTGAAAACTGTGAACTGTGGACTGTGAACTAAAAACTAAAACAACCGCCGATTCTTATAGAAATGAGCCCGAGCGGTGAGCGCTTCGCGGCGACCTGCCTCATCCAGCCACAGCGTGCCCGCCGGCAACGCCGCGCGCAGGCCGCTCAGTTTGATCTTGCGCACTGTGGGCTGCGGCGTCTCGGCGGCCTCGTTCCAGCGCCACAGCAGGCCGCCGCCCTGCTGCCAGCCGCCACTGTCGAGCCAGTTGGCCACGCCCGGATCGGATGCGCACAGTACGAAACGCACCTTGCCGTCGGCATCCACATGGGCCTGGGCATCGTTCATGAAAGTTTGGTGATGGACGAAATCCAGGCTGGTGGCAAAGGGGTCGAGCACCTGCAGGCTCCAGTATTTCGCCGCAGGCGCCGTACTTTCGATGATCAGGGCTTCATCGGCGGCGAGATTGAACAGGTGGAAAAAATAAATCTGCGAGACCAGACCACCGTAATCGGTCTGTTCATCGAGAATGAAACCCTGCTCCGCCCCCTTGGCACGCAGACCGTTCATGTACCCCAGGAGGAAACGGAAAGTGGTTTTGGCACAAGCCAGCACTTGCGCGACGCGCTCTTCGTTTTTCGCCAATGTCTGGGCAAGGGGTTTCGGCGGCAGGTCCAGGCGCTGTACATCCCACTGGCCGTCGCGCTCCGCCAGCGTTTTGGTTACCCGGCGCGCCATCAGGCAACGGGTTTCCGCCGGCAGTGCGAACCATTGCTCGCGATTGTCCGCCGGGCGCTCGCGGCTCAACAGGAAGCTGAAATTGCCGTCATCATCCGCCTCGATGGACGCAAGATCGATCTCGCCCACGCGCCGGCCACTCAGCCGGCCGAGGTGAGCGCCGCCATCGCGCATCACCACACCGGCGATCGTCTCCGTGCCCTTTGTGCCGGACACCCGGTAGACGCCCTGTGAATCGATCGGTGCAATGCCATAGAAGGTGTCAGGATTGGGCGCCAGGTAGGGCATGAAATAAGGGATGTAGGGAATGAATTCGGGATTTTCGATATCGCTGCCAAACACCGCAGTGTAGGAGCCCGCCAGCACCATCAGCGCCTGGCGCGGGAGCGCCGCCTGCAACGCCTCGCCGGTAAAACCCAGTTCCTTTGCCGCTGCGCTCGCGTCGGCAAAATACACGGCAAGTTGATCGCCGGCAACGCCTCCGTTCATCGCCAGCGCGGGCGCCGCCAGCCCGGCGGCCATGGCCGCGCCGGACCATTTCAACAATTCTCTTCTGTGCATATAACGTCACTCCTTTCCGGTTTCGTTATTCATTGTCGCCGCCAATCATTACACCAAAAGCTCGTGATCTCAAAACGCTGCTGAACTGAACGTCGGGATTATTGCTGTTACCGCCGCTGAAGCGAGCCACAAATAGCATGCCACATTCCGTCCCCTCAGCGCAGTGACGACTCGTCATGTAGTATGACCAGGCAAACCCAAAACCCAAGCTCCAAACCACGCCCTGGCATAACCCCGTTCTTCCAGAGCTCCAGCTTAAAGCTTATAGCTTGCAGCCCCCTCACCCCCACACCGTGCCACAGCCCAAATTTACGACGACTGCACAAACAACGGCTGCGCCTGAAATCCCCTTGATGATCAGTACACTGTTATGCTAGCCTCAGTCGATACCATCACATCAATAACAGACAGGCAGGTGCAATCATGGGCGCGCGACAAGACAGTCCTCTCACCAGTGTCCGCTCCGCCGAAGCGTTCGGCGTCGAATACATGCTACCCGTTGGCCGCCGCATCGAGTCCCGGCCCTACACCCTGAGCCTTCCGGCAGGCACGATCCCGAAGAAAATCGGCATGTTGGCCAATGGTTTTCCCGATGCCGACAAGTTTCTGGAAAAGCTCAGCGTTCCCCTTGCCAAACTGTGGCCCGGCACCGAATTTCGCGTGGTGGAAAAGGCCAGCGCCGACCAGTTGAATATCGGTATTCAGGAGCCCCTGCTGACCGAGCTCGCCGATGAGTGCGACGCCATCGTCATCGCCTGGGGCCACTGTGGCAGTTGCACCGGCGGCGTCACGCGCGACGCGGTGGCGTTCGAGGAGCGCGGCATTCCGTCGGTGGTGGTGGTATGCGACATCTTCTGGGATTATTTCGCGTGGATGGGCCAGGCCATGGGCTTGTCCGATATCCCGCGCATCAAGATTCCCTTCCCGCTGTCTGGCACGGGTGAAAGCAATCAGCTGGCCTGGGCCGACAGAATCGCCCCCGAGGTGGTCGCCAAGCTGGAAGGTCGCCAATGAGCGCCCGCGAGGAGTTTCCCAGATTCGAGATCGCCAGCAGCGAGGAAGAGGCTCAGGAGCAGCTCCACGCCGCGCGCATGACCGATGGTTTGCCGGTGGTGGTGCCAACCCGGGCGCGGGTCGATGCCATGGTGCTGGCCAGCGGTCTCGATGGCGACATCTCTCTCGGCAATGTCGGCCCCAGCATGGCGGCGGCCACGGTCGACGTTGTGGCTGCCAACGCGGTGATGGCCGGCTGCCTGCCGGAACACTTTCCCGTGGTGGTGGCCGCCGTGAAGGCGATCTGCGACCCCACTTTCGACCTTACCGAGACGCAGGTCACCACCCATCCCATCACACCGCTGCTGATCGTCAACGGCCCCGCCCGCCAACAGTGCGGCCTGCATTACGGCACCGGCGCCTGCGGGCCGGGTTTTCGCGCCAATGCCACCATCGGCCGCGCCATACGCCTGGTGATGATCAATATCGGTGGCGGCATTCCCGGCGTGTCCGACAACGCCACCTTGGGCAGTCCCGCCAAGTATTCGTTCTGCATTGCCGAGAACGAGGAAGAAAGCCCCTGGGAACCGCTGCATGTATCCCGCGGCTGGCGCGAGGATCAGAGCACGGTAACGGCACTTTCCGTGGAAGGCGCGCATTCGGTGATTTGCTCGCCAATGCCCGACGCCTACGTGGATATTGCCGTACCCGCCGCCATCCGCCTGATTTCCAACGCGGTCAACGCGCTCGGCTCCAATTCCACCTACGTGGGCAAGGGCGATCTCGCCGTGATCATCAACCCGTCGACGGCGAAAATGCTCGCCGATGGCGGTTACAGCCGCGAGAAGCTGCAGCGCGCGGTGGTGGAAGAGTGCCGCTATACCCGCGGTTTTCTGCGCCGCCACAATCCCCTGGTGGTGCCGCCCGGCCCCGACGACGAATACCCCCCGATGCGCGACCCCAACACCGTCGTCATTGCGGTGTCAGGCTCGATCGGCGGCTACGTGATGGTGTGTCCGACGCTCGGCATCAGCAAGCACCATCACCCGTCGGTTACGCAGGAAATCGAGATCAACCAATTCTGCGAAATACCCACACCGCGAGTGCAAAACTGAGTTTTATGGGGAAGCTGTCGGCTCGATGGTGAGCCGGCGGTGTGGCTGACTGATGGAGCTACAAGCAGTGTTGTTCGCCTGAGTTTCAGGCTACACGTTGCACGTAAGCGCGGGGATAACCCCACGGTCGACGCACTATCCGTGCCTCACCGTGGAACCCACCCATGTAGGAGCCTGCCTGCAGGCGACACAGCCATCGGAAGGCACCACATACGGTCGCCTGCAGGCAGGCTCCTACAAGGCGCATCCAAGAACTTGCCCACGATCTTTTGAGCAGCAAGGCCAAGAAGGTCAGAGACAATAAAAGATAGCGAACAAACTCTGAAAGAACTCAGTGTTTTCAGCGCGCCTGCTTAAAGCTTACGGCTTACAGCTAAAAAACACCTCATATTTTAGGCTGATTCATGCTGTTCCAGCCACCAGCCTTTCACCATTTCCAGGTAGCTCAGCATTTTTCTCACGGCGAGCCCTTCATTTCTGGCAAGCAGGGCGTCGACCATCTCGCTGTGGCTGTCGTAGAGCCTTTGCAGCCAGGCCACATTCAGCTTGGCGATATCGTAGGTTCTTGCAAGACAGAACAGCGTGGCCTGCAGCAGCAACGCCAGGGTGGCGTTGTGACTGGCGTTGCTGATCGCCTGATGGAGCATGACCGCTTTGTAAAAGCTTTCTTCCGGCTTGCTGAAATCCGCCGAGGCTTCGAGCGCCGCGACGATTCGCGCTTCGTCGTCGGCGGTCATTTTTTGCACGGCCATGCGAATGGCGCCAACCTCCAGCGCCTCGCGCACTTCGATCAAGGTGGCGGGCTGGATATTCATCACATCCATATAAAGAATCACGGTGTCGATGACATTGCTCGGATCGGCGGCACCGACGGTGAGACCGCCGCCACTGCCGCGCCGCGCCTGTACGATGGCGTGGGCTTCCAGCAGGCGCACCGCTTCGCGAAATGCCGCGCGGCTGACGTCGTATTTCGCCATCAGTTCCGGCTCGGAGCCGAGGCGCGCACCCGCCCGCAGGCCCTTGGTACGGATGTCGTCACTGATCCGCAAGGCAATCGAATGGCCCAGTTTGAGCGGCGTTCCCTGCGCTCCCGCCGCTTCGCTGGAGTGCAATTGCGCACGGGTTTTATCCAGGTGGTTCTTGAAATACGCCATTTGCGCATCGATGTTCTGGCGCGTGTATTTGAGCGCGTTGAATTCGTCTGCGTCGATGATGGCGCTGCCCAGCCGGCTTTTCACTGCCGCCGTCTCGGCGCGAAATTCCTTGAAAATATAGAGCTCACCGAACTGAAATACCACAAGCTCCGAGCAGGAATAATCGATGGCATCGGAAAACAATGAAACCAGCGGATTGCCGGACACGGCGGCCACCAGCTGGCGGATATCCAGATTGAGGCGCGCAGCCTCCTCCAGCGACGCAGGATTGCTGCTGAGCCGATCAATTTTGTCGCGCAGTTCCTCGGCGGCCTCTTCGCTGATATTGCGGCACGCCAGTGGTGCGGAGAGCAGATCCAGCAGAAAGCGCGCCTCCAGCATATCCCGCAGGTCGGCACTCACCAGTTCAAGGTAGGTGCCAAGAGCATGAATGGTGGCAGTGCGCGCCGAATCCGCCACCACCAGCCCGCCGCCATGGCCGCGGCGCATCTTGGCGATGCCCTTGCGCTCCACTTGACTGATGGCCTCGCGCAGCACCGCGCGACTGACGCCATAGCGTGTTATCAGCTCCGCTTCGGTCCCAAGAATGGTGCCCGGCTGCCAGCCGGATTTGACGATATCGTGCTCGATTTTTCGCGCCACCTGAGCACTCAGTTTTTCCTTGCGCGGCGGGGTTTTTATTGCGGCTTTTTGTTTCACAGGAGAGAGATTCCGTCCATCGGGATTTATGATTGACGAACCGCTGCGGACGACCTGACAACGCTTGACGATTCACTGGTGCAAGAGGATACCACGGCAAACCCGGCGGCAACATGACACCGCCCCGGCCACAGGCCGCGCGGCATTGCTCTACTCGCGCTGCAGCAAGTCCTCGTCCACCAACGCATTGGTATCCGGCTCGCGGCTTTCCCACTCGCCCTCCTCGGTGCGGGGATCGAGAGCGAAAACCGCCGGCGAGGTATCCGCCGCGGCGCGGAACGGCCCGGTTTCGTCGATCATCGGCACCACGTGCTGCTGACGGCGAATCGCCACTGCCACCGCGAAAACCACCAGGCTCAGCGATGCGTAGATAAACAGGCCAACCGGCCCCAGGTAATCCATGAACAGGGATGCCAGCGGGCCACCCATCGCGGAACTCAGGCCAAAGAGCATGAGAATGCAGCTGCCCACGAGAATGAATTCATGGGGCTCGGCATTGTCGGCGCCGTGGGCGAGACAGATCGCGTACTGCGTCATCACCGTGCCGCCCCAAAACACGGCGAGCACCAGCAGGGCTTGCGGATAATGGGAAAATATCACCACCAGCACCGACACTATCGCACCCAAAAGCGCGGTAAAAAGCAGTACCAGACGGCGGTCGAAGCGGTCGGAAATCTTGCCGAGCGGCAGTTGGAACAGTGCACCGCCAAGCACCACGGCACTCATGAACAGGGTCAGCTCGGCGGTTTCCATGCCGACACCGCGGGCATACACCGGCCCCAGCGACCAGAACGCGCCCGTCACCAATCCCGCGCACACCGCGCCGAGTACAGCGACGTGGGATATCTGCCAGACACGACGAAAATCGAGTGGCACCGACTGCACCGGCGCGGGCGCCAGGGTAAGGGTGAGCGAGACCGGAACGATGGCCAGCGACAGCAATACCGAGGCAATGATGAACAGGGTTCCGGCGGACGGGCTGGCGAGATTGAGCAGCTGCTGACCGACAATCATCATGGTGAGATTGATGACGGTATAGATCGACAGCAAGGTACCGCGCGTCTCCCGCGTGGAACGGTCGTTGAGCCAGCTTTCGATGATCATGTACAGTCCCGACATGCAGCATCCCACCACGAAACGCAGCGCCAGCCAGGGATAGACATCGGGCCAGGAATGAAACAGCAGCACCGTGGCGGAAAACAGCGACGCCAGCACGGCAAAGGCACGGATATGGCCGACGCGGCGCACCATGCGCGGTGCCACCAAACATCCCACCACGAAGCCTACGAAATAGGTCGAACCCGTCAAGGCGACCTCGATCGGCGTGAAGCCTTCGATCTCCGCTCTAAGCGGCAGAAGGGTGAGTTGTATTCCGTGACCGATCAGAAGCAGCGCATCGGACAGCAACAGTGCGGCGATGGGAAGTAGCAAACGGCGCATGACTCTCCCGCAGAATGATGGGATTGGGCGATTGCCGGCAGTCAGCCCCGGCAATCCCGGTTGGAATGTTCACGAGTTGAGACATCGAATGATAGCAGCTCGACGGTGAATATCCTGTCACCCCTGGCCGCGAATCTCATGACATGGGCCTCGGGCCGCGAACAAAACCCCGCCATCGGGCCGCTGCAGGAGCTTGCCTGCAAGCGACTCTTCGATGGCGGTCGCCTGCAGGCAGGCTCCTACAGGGCCTGCCCCACCACCCGGTAGCAGGGCTGGTAATCGTGCCGCCCCATGCCCAGCTTCATCCGGCCCTGCTCGATGAAAATCGTCAGCACTTCGTCGATCGCCGCCATGATGCGGGCGTCGCCGCTGATGCGGTAGGGGCCGTGGCGCTCCACCTGGTCGATACCGAACGCCTTGACGTTGCCGGCAACCACGCCGGAAAAAGCGGCGCGCAGTTGGGCCGCGAGTTCATGACGCGGCATCGCGGGATCGAGCCGCAGCGCCGCCATGTTTTCATGGGTGGGAATGAATGTCTTTTGCAAGTCGGCGTCGATGTGCAGGCGCCAGTTGAAGTAATACGCCTCCTGACCGCGCCTGCGTTCGTCGTGAACCGCGGAAACACCCTCTTTCACCAGGCGCGCCACATCCCCCGGCGCACCGGTCACTATCTGGTAGAGCGACGCCGCGTCGTCTCCCAGGCAGGTGCGAATGAAGCGATCGACCACCGCGAAGTACTCGCGTGCCGACTCGGGACCGGCGAACACCAGGGGAATTTTCTGGGTGTTTTCCGGGTGGAGCAAAATACCGAGCAGGTAGAGAATTTCTTCGAGTGTACCCACGCCACCGGGAAACACCACGATCGCGTGCGCCAGGCGCACGAAGGCTTCGAGGCGCTTCTCGATATCCGGCATGATCACCAGTTCGTTGACGATGGCGTTGGGCGATTCCGCGGCGATGATGCCCGGCTCGGTGATGCCGATGTAGCGGCCTTCGCGGTTGCGCTGCTTGGCATGCCCGATGGTCGCGCCCTTCATGGGCCCTTTCATGGCGCCGATACCGCAGCCAGTGACGATATCCAGGTCGCGCAGGCCCATCTGGTAACCCACCTCCTTGGAATAATCGTACTCCTCCCGGGTAATCGCGTGGCCGCCCCAGCACACCACCATGCTCGGCACCAGGCCGGGGCGCACCACCCGGGCATTGCGCAAAGCGGAAA
>Ga0265293_10000698_pt1 | contig 77984 bp, 73 predicted proteins | sample Munlanlewell138R_FD_192505 | JGI IMG/M metagenome (GOLD analysis project Ga0265293, IMG submission 192505) | Leachate microbial communities from a municipal landfill in Southern Ontario, Canada - Leachate well 138R | ecosystem: Engineered > Solid waste > Landfill > Unclassified | place: Canada... | reverse complement strand
TCGCCGTCGGTTGTTCCTTGCAATGCAAAAATAAAATAAAAAAGTGTATATTAGCAAATAAGAAAAGGAAATAGTCCGATTAATAGGGGGCTAGACCAAAGCCACATCTCCCCATCCCATTATATAATTTATATTGGTTGTTTGCGAAAATTCTTTCGTAGAGGATTGAGGCTGTAAAACCTGATGAAAAACTGTAGCATTTGAATAATCAATAAGCGTTAACTCAAAAGGATACTCAGAACTATTTCGTATTTTCTTTTTTACTGTATATAGCTTTTCTTCAGTGCTACAACCAATTATAAATATAGTAAGGGCTATTAAAGAAATTATTGTTTTCATAAAATTCATAAATTATTATTTCTTACAAATTGAGCATAGTCAAATATATCATCAATAAACTGTTCCGTAGAATTATTATAGTTATTTACCAATTTATCTTTCCATTCATTAAGATTTCTTGACCCTTTTAGCGCTGCTTGAATTTGGCTTAATTATACTACTATAATTTAAATTCAAGTCGTTAAATATATTTACATATTGAAAATAAGGTGTTTATATTTGTTTTAGTCGCAATAATTTTACCTATAAATTGCCATTATTTTGCCACAGAATTTTGAGCATTTTTATAAATTTTGATGATTTTCAGGCACAAAAAAAACCTGCAATCTATAAGATTGCAGGTTTTATAAACCGATAAGCAATTATAAAAAAGAATTGCTTAATAACTCGCGGAGAAAGAGGGATTCGAACCCCCGGACCTGTTACAGTCAACGGTTTTCAAGACCGCCGCATTCGACCACTCTGCCATTTCTCCAGTTAACATTGTTTCCTCTGTTAAATGTGATGCAAATATAGGGTACTTTTCTTATTTGACAAGGTATTTGAAAGGTTTTTTTTACAATTTATAAACTTTTTCATAACCAATTCATTTTCAGAAAAAAAACTACTCCGTTTTATAAACATCTTTTATCATTATCCGTTCACTATAGTTGATAATTTCAAGGGTAACGGCTTGTTTATTTTCATTTTGTCCTTCAATAACGTAAAGTTTACCATTTTGTTCTTCTACATTACTTCTACTAAAGTCTACATCTCCATAAGTGAGGCACATTTTTATGTCATCCATATCAATCAAAGCTTGGTCGAACTTAATCTGTGCTTCGTCTGATACAATAATAGGTTTGCTTCTTAAGTCCTTTAAAACTCTACAATTTGGTAGGTAACAGAACTCTGAACCTTTGGCTCCTAAAAAGTAAAATACAATCGTACTTCCAATTAGTAAACCCAATAAATAGTAAGCCAAACGCTGTGAAAATTTCATTTGTTATTTTTTTTGCAAAAATACGATTATTATTCCACTTGTTTACAAAAAGATAAGATTTAAATCTTTGTAATTTAGGTTGAACCATTTAGCTATGGATTCATTCGTTAAAATCCCTTGATACATATAGATGCCTGAACGAATAGTGGGATCATAACTTACAGCGTCTTCAATAGTTCCTTTCTCACTGATTTCTAAAAGATAGGGTGAAATTATATTACTGATTGCTAAAGTCGCGGTTTTTGAAAATTTAGATGTAATATTTGGAACTCCATAATGAATAACTCCAAATTTTGTAGTTATTGGTTTTTCGTGTGTGGTTACTTCTGAAGTTTCAAAACAACCACCGTTATCAATAGATACGTCTATAATAACAGAACCAGGTTTCATGTTTTGTACCATTTCTTCACTAACTAAAATAGGAGAGCGGTTGTCTCCTTTAGTAGCTCCAATAGCAACGTCGCAACGCATCAATGCTTTGGCTAAAACTCTTTCTTGTAAGGTGGAGGTGAATACTCTGCACGGCAGTTCGTTTTGTAGACGTTTAAGTTTGTGTATGTTATTGTCAAAAACCTTAACGTTTGCTCCCAGTGAAAGGGCGGTTCGGGCTGCGGCCAATCCAACAAGTCCAGCTCCTAAAATTACAATCTCGGTTGGTGGCACTCCAGTAATATTTCCAAAAAGTAGTCCTTTACCTCCACTCATTCGGCACATATATTCAGAGGCAATTTGAATCGAGGCGATACCTGCCATTTCACTTATTGCTTGCAAAAATGGATAAGCTCCGTAACGATCTTTTATGAATTCATAACTCAAAGCCGTTATTTTTTTCTTGGATAATGCCTCAAAATATTCCTTTTTTTGCGTTTTTAATTGCAATGCAGAAAAAAGATAAGTTTTGGGTTTCATCAATCGAATTTCTTCTAAAGTTGGTGGTGAAACTTTTAAAACTATTGGGCATGCGAATATTTTAGTTCTGTCGTGTGTAATTACGGCACCAGCTTCGCTGTATTTTAAGTCTTCGTAGCTTGCTTCCAAACCAGCACCTGCTTCAAAAAGGACTTTATGACCAGCTTTGATTAGCATATTCACAGATTCGGGAGTCAGGCAAATACGCTTTTCTGTTCGGAAATCCTCTTTAGGAATACCAATAAATAATTGCCCGCGTTTTTTTCTTATTTCAAGTTTCTCTTCCTGAGGCATTAACTGTGATTTTGAAAAAGGATTACTGATATTCTCCATAATTATTCAAAATTTAAAACTCTAGTCTGTTCATCAATAATTTTAATGGTAACAAGGTGCCTTTCGTCTGGCAACAAATTTAGTGCTTGTTCTGGCCATTCGATAAAACACCAAGCGTCTTCTTCAAAGTATTCCTCTAGACCAATGTCATAGGCTTCTGCTTCGTTTTTTAGACGGTATAAATCAAAGTGATAAATTTTTGAACCATTTGATTGATATTCATTTACGATTGAAAATGTAGGACTATGTGTAGGTTCATCAACTCCAAGTTTTTTGACAATCGATTTGATTAAAGTTGTTTTTCCGGCACCCATTGGAGCGTCAAAAAGCCAAACTTTATGTTGACTTTTAGATAGTAAAACTTCGGTAACTTGTTCTAAATCAGTAAGATAATAATTGAGTTCCATCACTTATTTTTTGGTTTTAATACTACAAAAGGCACAATCATTTCTTCTAATGAAATGCCACCATGTTGGTAGGTGTTTTTGAAATAACTTGCATAATGATTGTAGTTATTGATATATGCTAAAAAATATTCGCTTTTAGCAAAAATATAAGAACTACTGATATTAATTGCCGGCAACTGAATTTTTTTTGGATCCTTTACAGCATAAACATCTTTTGGTTCGTAGGTCAACGATCTGCCTGTTTTATATCGAAGATTTAAGCTGGTGTTTTTATCACCGATGACTTGGGATGGATTTTTACAATTAATTGTTCCGTGATCAGTAGTAATAATTAATTTAAACCTGCCAATTGTGCTTGCTGTATAATTTCTATTAAAGGAGAATTTTTAAACCAACTTTGAGTTAGTGATCGGTACGCTTTGTCAGTTGAAGCTAATTCTTTAATGACTTCCATTTCTGTTTTTGCGTGTGAAATCATGTCAACAAAGTTGTAGACCAATACCAGTAATTTATTGTCTTTCATCGTCTTGAAATTCTCTGAGAATTTTTTCCCGTCTTTCAAGTTGGTGATTTTATGGTATTCGTGTTTGATATTTAATCTCAAACGGCGTAATTGATCATCGAGAAACTCTGCTTCAAAAAGATTTTTTCCACCTTCATCTGTATCGTTTTTCCAATATTGTGGCAACTGTTGCTCCATTTGTAAAGGTGTCAATCCAGAAAAAATAGCATTCCGAGCATATTGAGTTGCTGTAGGTAAAATAGAATAGTAATAATCTTCGCTTTCAGTTTTGAAATAAATGGTTACGCTGCTTTCAAATGCTTTCCACTGATCGTAACGCAGGTTATCAATAACAACAAACAATACATTTTCTTCTCCTTTAAGCTCGGGAACTACTTTACGAACAAACAGTTTATGTGAAAAAAGAGGTGCTTCTTCTTCATCACGCATCCAGGTTTCATAGTTTTTTTCAATGAATTTTCCGAATTGGATGTTGGCTTCTTCTTTTTGTTGTTCTAAAATGCCAGTGATGTTGGGATCTTCTGTGTTTTCTAGTTGCATTTCCCAGTAAATCAAACGCTTATAAACATCTGCCCAAGCTTGATGCGAATTAGCTTGCATCATATCCATGGCAATATTTCTAAACTCCTTTTGATAATCCAAAGTAGTTTTTTCGGAAACCAAGCGTGAATGGTTTAAGTTTTTCTTTAAACTTAACAAAATTTGATTCGGATTGACAGGCTTGATTAGATAATCTGCAATTTTTGATCCAATTGCTTCGTCCATAATGTACTCCTCTTCACTTTTGGTAATCATGATAATAGGAGTTGTGAACTTGATTTCTTTTAATTCTGCAAGTGTTTCTAAACCAGTTATACCTGGCATGTTTTCGTCTAAGAATACAATGTCAAAATTATCTTCTTCAAATAAATCAATTGCATCCCGGCCGTTTGTGGCAGTAATTACTGTATAACCTTTTTTTTCCAAAAACAAAATGTGGGGTTTCAACAAATCAATTTCATCGTCAACCCACAATATTTTTATTTCATTCATAGCTTTATTTTTTGATACGAGACAAAATAAACATAAGCATAATGATGAGAATTAATTGATTATGTTGATTATGGAAATCAATTGTTCATCTTAAAAAAAAATGTTCAGTGTCTCGTTTTAAGATTTTAAATATACTAAATATTTTCAAAAATTATGCCTAAAAGTGCTAAATAAAAATCAAAATTTTCTAAACTTGTTTTTGACAGGCCTTTAAAGCTTTCAATCTAATAAGAAGAGAAACCGTATTTTGAAATAATGAAATAAATTTCTAAAATTTAGGTATTTTTATTTAAAAAATTTTACAAATAGAAACTTTAATAATATCTTTGTTTAAAAATTTATTCTAAAAAAATGTATTATTCCTTTGTAATACCAGTGTACAATCGTCCAGATGAAATAGATGAACTGTTACAAAGTTTATCAGCTCAAACTTTTAGAAAAGATTTTGAAATTGTTGTAGTGGAAGATGGATCAAAAGTAACTTGTGAAAAAGTTGTAGATAAATACCGTTCCAAGTTAGATATTTCATACTACTTCAAGCCAAATTCAGGCCCTGGTGATTCACGGAATTACGGAATGCGAAAAGCGAAAGGATCGTATTTCATTATTTTAGATTCTGACTGTATATTGCCTGAAAACTATCTCTTTGAAGTCGATGAATACTTGAAAACTAATTATGTAGATTGCTTTGGTGGGCCTGATGCAGCGCATGAAGCATTCAGCGATATTCAAAAAGCGATCAATCAAAGTATGACCTCCTTTTTAACTACCGGAGGAATAAGAGGTGGAGGCGAGAAGATATCTCGTTTTCAGCCAAGAAGTTTTAATATGGGAATTTCTAAGAAAGCTTTTGAAGCTTCTGGAGGATTTGGCAAAATTCATCCAGGCGAAGATCCGGATCTCTCCATACGCTTATGGGAAATGGGATTTGAAACAGCTCTGATTTCTAAAGCGTATGTTTTTCATAAAAGAAGAATAGATTGGGAAAAATTTCAACAACAAGTAAATAAATTTGGGAAAGCACGACCCATTTTAAATCAACGCTATCCAAAATATAATAAATTATTCTATTGGTTTCCCACTTTGTTTTCAATTGGCTTGGTGGTTGCGTTGTTTTTGAATTTAATTGGTTTTCCGTGGCTCCTAGGTCTTTATCTCTTATATATTTTGACTTTGTTTGTAGAAAGTTTAATTGAAACCAAAAGCTTAAAAATTGCTTTTTTGACAATTAATGCTGTTTTAATTCAGCTTTTTGGATATGGGGCAGGCTTTTTGAAGAGTTTTTACCTAATCAATATTCGAAAACAACAACCTGAGGCAGCAATGCCCGAAATGTTTTTTAAATGAGTACAAAAATCATTGGATTGACTGGAGGCATCGGTAGTGGAAAAACAACTATTGTAAATTATATTGCCTCTAAGGGAATACCAGTTTACATTGCAGACGATGCAGGTAAGAGAGTGATGCAGGAGCCTGTAATTATTAGGCAGATCAACGCGCTTTTCGATGGGAAGGTTTTATTAGAAAACGGGCAATTAGATCGTGCAAAAATTGCAGCTTTGGTCTTTGATAATAAGGATTTATTAAAAAGTTTAAATGATATTGTTCATCCTGCTGTTGCACAAGATTTTAATGAATTTAAAAAACTACATTCTAAAGCTGAAATTATCGTTAAAGAAACCGCTGTTTTATTTGAATCTGGCTCTTATAAAGACTGTGATGCAACTATTTTAATAACAGCACCTGAAGATGTACGAATCGAAAGAGTAATGAAACGTGACGGTGTTGATCGGGAAGCTGTTTTGAAACGTATAAAAAATCAAATGAGTGACCAAGATAAAATTCAATTGGCTGATTTTACAGTAAATAATATAAAATTAGAACAAGTTTTTATCGAAATAGATAAAATCATAGGAAAGCTCTTAAAATTATAGGTTTTTTTATGCTAATATTGTGTTAAAGACAATCATTGTCTTAAGTTTTAATGTTAATTTTGAAGAACTATTTATTAATAGATGGATAAATATAGGTTTAGGTTTTTAGTGGTGTTGATGAGTCTGGCTTTGGTCGGTATTATTTTGATTCAATTGTATTGGATTGAAACTACTTTTGACAACAATAAAAGACAATTTCAATACTTGGTAAACCAAATGATTGGGAGGGTTGCTGATCATGTTAAAGAAAAAGAACAGTACGATTTTCATAAAAAATTAATGGATTATCGAACCAAAACTGGTAAAGATCCTAATGATAAAGATATTAAGGAGTTTTTCTACAGTGAAATAGATACAAAAACGAACAAGAAAATTGTTTATTCAAATATCATTTCTTTTGAAAGCTTAACGGAAGATTTGGGATTTATGTCGTTGCTTGATAGTGTTGGCGATTCAAATAACGATTATAAAAACTATGTCAGTAGAAGACGAATGGAAATCTACCATGGTGGTGATCAAATAACTGACGGCTCTGGACGCGATTTGATGGGTGGAATGAATAATGAAACGCCAGATCAAGTCATTGTAAATGAAGAAGAAATAGATGTTCTAAATCGCATTGGTAGAGATATTGCGTATAATGATATTTTATCTACTTATCCGATTGAAAAGCGAATGACAGTTGAGCAACTCAGAACTTTGTTTAAACAAGAACTAGAAAATAATAAAATTGATACTCAATTTGAATTTGCTGTTTTCGATCATACGGTTCCTACTTTAATAAAGTCTAAGGATTTCGTATTTAAGGAAAGTAACACGTTTTCTGTACCAATTTTAACTGATCTTAAGAACGAATCGAATTATAGATTGTATATCAGTTTTCCTGATAAATCTAGGTTCTTAGTGTCAGATTTGTTGCCGTTTATTCTATTGTCGATACTGTTCACGGTGGTAATTATTGCAGCATATTATAGCGCGATACGTCAGTTGATTATGCAACGACAGATATCAGAAATCAAAAACGATTTCATCAATAATATGACGCATGAGTTTAAAACACCAATTGCGACGATTAATCTGGCATTGGATGCCATTAAAAATCCGACAGTCATAGACGACAATGAAAAAGTGTTGCGTTATGCGCAGATGATCCGAGATGAAAATAGACGAATGCATTCTCAAATCGAAAACATTCTTCGAATTTCAAAATTAGAGAAAAAAGAAATCGACTTGGATAAAGAAGAGGTAGAATTAACAGAAATATTGGAAGATGCTCTGGTGCATATTTCGCTTTTAATTCAAGATCGCCAAGGAAGTTTAAATACACATTTTAATGCAGAACGGGATAAGGTGATGGCCAACCCAACGCATTTTACAAGTGTGTTCGTAAATATATTAGACAATGCAATCAAGTATTCACCAAATGCCCCCATCATAGATGTTTATACAGAAAATGTAAATAACTATATTATTGTTCGAATTAAAGATCAAGGTTCTGGGATGAGTAAAACAGCAACAAAAAAGATTTTTGATAAGTTTTATCGCGAACATACTGGCGATTTACACAATGTTAAAGGTCATGGTTTAGGATTGGCTTACGTGAAGCAGATTGTAGACGACCATAATGGTGAGGTTTACGTAGAAAGTGAAAAAGGAAAGGGGAGCACTTTTATTATTAAACTCTCATTGATTAATTAAGATAAAAAAAATAAATTAAAACAACCACAAATAGGTAAAAAAATGGAAGTAAGTAACAAAAAGATTTTATTGGTAGAGGATGATCCGAACTTTGGAGCCATCTTAAAAGATTATTTAGTAATGAATAATTTTGATGTGACACTTGCCAAAAACGGAATGGAAGGGTTTGAAAAGTTTAAAAAAGATACTTTTGATTTATGTATTTTAGACGTAATGATGCCTTACAAAGACGGGTTTACCTTGGCACGAGAAATCAGAGAAAAAAATAAGGAGGTTCCATTGATTTTCTTAACAGCCAAAACAATGAAAGAAGATGTTTTGAAAGGATACAAAGTGGGAGCTGATGACTATTTGAACAAACCTTTTGATTCGGAAGTTTTATTGATGAAAATCAGGGCGATTATGCAACGTAAATCGTCTGAAATAAAAGCCGATAATACTCAGTTTGAATTTGAAATAGGAGATTTTCACCTCAACTCTAAATTGCGTTTCCTTACTTTTGAAAATGACGAACCAATTAAACTTTCACCTAAAGAAAATGAATTGTTGAAAATGTTGGCTCTATATGAAAATGACTTAATGCCTCGTGAAGTTGCATTGACTAAAATCTGGAGAGACGACAACTATTTTACTTCAAGGAGTATGGACGTTTATATTGCCAAATTAAGAAAATATTTGAAAAAAGATCCTAATGTAGAAATCATCAACATACATGGTGAAGGTTTCCGTTTGGTTACTAAGAAAGATTAAGGTTGGAAGTGTTGTTAAAATATTTTTTTACTATAATGGAATTAAAACCCTCACTTTGAGGGTTTTTTTAGCACTTTATGTAAAATGTAGTGATTGGATATCAGGCAATTAATTTCTTTAAATTTATTATAATGAAAAAATTAGTAGTGTTGACAGGTGCAGGTATCAGTGCCGAAAGTGGGATTAAAACTTTTAGAGACGCAAATGGTTTGTGGGAAGGTCATGATGTTATGGAAGTGGCCAGTTATGATGGATTTCTGAAAAACCCAGAATTGGTCCTGGATTTTTATAACCAAAGAAGAAGACAATTGCATGAAGTGGTGCCAAATAATGCACATCGACTTTTAGCTGAGTTGGAACAATTTTATAAAGTGACAATTATAACTCAAAATGTTGATGATCTGCACGAACGTGCCGGAAGTTCTGAAGTGATTCATCTGCATGGAGAATTGTTTAAAGTTCGTAGCGTGAAAGACGAAAGCAAAGTATATGAATGGAAAGAAGATTTATTGCTTTCTTCTATCAATCAAGATGGACACCAATTGCGCCCACACATTGTTTGGTTTGGAGAAGCTGTTCCGCTTATGGATCAAGCTGTTACAAAAGTGTTGGAAGCCGACGTATTATTAATTATCGGTACATCGTTACAAGTATATCCAGCAGCAGGTCTGATTGATTATGCTCATAAAGCTAAAGAAATTTATTATATAGATCAAAATCCAGCTGTTACACATTATTTTCAAAAACAAATAACGATCGTCTCAGATACAGCAACCAATGGCGTGAAAAGTGTTTTTGAAAAATTAAAAATGTCTAACTAAAAGCATTCATATTTACTGTAACTTTAATTAAAAAGTATTTTTTGTTGATCGGAATCATAGGTTTTCAATATTAATTTTATTCTTTTGATTTGTGTAATCTTTGTTACTTTCATCTAAAACAGTAATTATTAATTTTGAGGATTAATTACTACACTCTTCAAGACATCAAAATGAGTGTAGATGGTTTTAACATCGGAATTTAAAAACAGTTAATATATGAATGCTATCTTTTTTAAAAACAGTTTTCTTTCGTTAGTAGTGATACTCCTACTTTCTAATTCCTCGTTCGCACAACATTTGTTTTTTGAACGCATTTACGATGAAACGCTTGCACAAGCAAGTTATATGATTGGCGATATAGAAACCAAGGAAACCATAGTTATCGATGCAAAAAGAGACATAGATACATATTTAGATATCGCCCAAACTCATGGTTTAACCATTTCACATATTACTGAAACTCATATTCATGCAGATTATTTAAGTGGATCAAGAGAGTTAGCTGCTGCAACTCAAGCTTCTTTATATTTATCAGTAGAAGGTGGAAATGATTGGCAGTACGAATTTCCACATCAAGGTTTGAAAGATGGTGATGTATTAAAAATTGGAGGACTTCATTTGGAAATTATGCATACACCTGGTCATACTCCAGAAAGTATTACTTTCTTATTGAAAGATGGAACCGATCAGCCCATCAAAGCAATAACAGGAGATTTCATTTTTGTAGGCGATGTCGGTCGTCCTGATTTACTTGAAAAGGCTGCTGGGCAAATAGGTTCTCAAGAAATCGGTGCTCAACAGTTGTATCATTCGATTGAAAAAATTTTAAAACTTCCTGATGATACTGAGATTTGGCCTGGACATGGCGCTGGATCTTTTTGTGGGAAAAGTCTAAGTACAATTCCCCAATCTACTTTAAAACAAGAGAAATTGACGAATCCAGCGTTACAATTTTCAGGAAATGAATCAGATTTCGTGAATTATGTTTTAAGCGATCAGCCTACGCCTCCTAAATATTTCTCAAAAATGAAACAGCTCAATAAAGTTGAGCGCCCACTTTTAATTGCTGTTCCTAAACTTGCAGAACTCAATCGTGATGAAGTGGATAATGCGATTAAAAACGGATTAACGATCATTGATGCTCGTCCCAAATCTGTATCTGAAAAAAGGATTTATTCCAGGAAGTTATCTTATTGAAAATATGAAAACTTTTTCCACATTTGCAGGTTCTATTTTAGATTATCAAAATCAAATTGTTCTAATTGCTGAAGAAAATCAGATAGAAGATATCACAAGAAAACTAATGCGTATTGGGATGGATAATTTTTACGGTTACATTACAGATCCTGCTATTCAAAGTATTCCTTTACAATCTGTAAAAACAATAGATCTTTCGAGTTTTACTTCGTACTTAGAAAATGAAAGTATTCAAATTATTGATGTGCGTACCTTAAACGAATACCAAAATGGACATATCAAGGGTGTGGAAAATATTGCGTTAAATACACTTGAAACACAACTAGATAAAATTAATAAAAATGCCCCTGTTATCATTCATTGTCAGAGTGGAACACGTGCTGCAATTGCTTATTCTATTTTATTAAAAAATGGTTTCGATAATATTTTAAATTATTCGGGTGGAATTAACGATTGGAAAAAGCACAACAATGAACTCGTAAAATAAATATATTAAAACTCGTTATGAAAAATGAGAGTTCTGTAGAAAACAAAACCTTATCATTTTTTTAGAGAGAATTACATTAAAAACCGGCTATTTAGTCGGTTTTTTTTGAACCTATTAGTTTAAAGAAAATTACATCCTCATTCGGTTGTTTTGTACTGGTAATGAGAAACTATGTACTTATCGAAGAATTATTCTTATAAAAAACAGTTCTGTAACTTATGTTACTGTAAAGGTTATAAACAGGTTGTAGTTTTGTATCATAAATATTTAAACTATTAAAAAATCATTAAAATGAAAATAGAACAAATTTATACCGGATGTTTAGCGCAGGGTGCTTATTATATCGAAAGCAATGGCGAGGCAGTTGTTATCGATCCGCTTCGAGAAGTACAACCTTATATTCAAAAAGCAGATAAAGACGGCGCAAAAATTAAATATGTATTAGAAACGCATTTCCATGCCGATTTTGTAAGTGGACATTTAGATTTAGCCAATAAAACCGGTGCTACAATTGTTTTCGGGCCTACAGCAAAACCAGCATTCGATGCATACGTTGCTACCGATGGTGAGATTCTTGAAGTTGGAAACATCAAAATTAAAGTCATTCACACACCTGGTCATACCATGGAAAGTACATGTTTTCTGTTGATCGATGAAAACGGTAAAGAAACAAGTTTGTTTACGGGTGACACCTTATTCATTGGTGATGTAGGTCGTCCCGATTTAGCACAAAAAGTTATTGCCGATCTAACACAAGAAAAATTAGCCGCACATTTATATGATTCTTTACACAACAAAATCATTCCGTTGGCAGACGATATTATTGTTTATCCAGCACATGGAGCGGGTTCAGCTTGTGGTAAAAATATGAGTAAGGAAACAACCGATACCTTAGGCAATCAGAAGAAAACCAATTATGCGTTGCAACCAATGACTAAAGAAAAGTTTATTAGCGAAGTATTAGACGGTTTAATGCCTCCTCCAGGATATTTTCCAGCAAATGTTCTAATGAATATTAAAGGTTATGAAAGTATCGACGATGTGCTACATAAAGGAACTCAAGCTTTATCACCAGAGGTATTTGAAGTCACTGCGAATCAAACGGATGCATTATTATTAGATACGCGAGATCCACAAACTTTTGCAAAAGGTTTTATTCCAAATTCAATAAATATTGGCATCGATGGAAATTTTGCACCTTGGGTGGGTACGCTTATTCCAGATATCAAACAAACCATCTTGTTAATTGCTGACCAAGGGCGAGAGGAAGAAATTGTTACTCGTTTGGCTCGAGTGGGTTACGACAATACTATTGGTTTTTTAGAGGGTGGTTTTGAAGCTTGGAAAAATTCAGGTAAAGAAAGTGATCGCATCAAATCAATTTCAGTAGAAGAATTAGCAAAGCGAATGGAAGAGAATCCGAACCTAAAAATTTTAGATGTTCGTAAAAAAAGTGAACATTTTTCAGAACACATTATAGAATCAGAAAATATAGCATTGGATTACATCAACGACCACTTTTCCGAAGTGCATAAAGACAAAACCTATTACGTTCATTGTGCTGGTGGTTATCGTTCGATGATATTTAATTCAATTTTAAGAGCAAGAGGTTACAATAACTTAATTGATGTAAAAGGCGGTTTTGAAGCAATCAAAGCTTCCGGAAAATTCAATATTAGTGGTTTTGTGTGTCCAACAACAATGCTCTAAAATTATGTTAGAAATACGGTTTTAAGAATGTTACCAATAGCGGAACATGGAAAAATATTAAAAAGAATTAAATGAAATTACATAAAAAATAAATAATTATGGCACAAAAACACTATTACGAAGTAGACGTAAAATGGAAAGAAGGACGTATTGGAGAATTATCATCTCCAGTTTTAGAAACTACAATTGAATGCGCAACTCCACCAGAATTCACTAACGGTGTTGCTGGAATTTGGTCGCCAGAGCATTTATATGCAGCTGCGATAAACAGTTGTTATATGGCTACTTTTTTGGCAATTGCAGAGAATTTTAAACTCGATTTTACTCATTTTGAATGTAAAACAATTTGTAAATTAGAAATCGTAGAAGGTAAATTTCAGATCACAGAAGCGGTTATTAAACCAACTGTACAACTTGAAGATAATAAATTGTCAGATAAAACTGTTCGCGTTTTAGAAAAGGCTAAATCTGCTTGTTTGGTAACAAATTCTATCAAAACCGATATCGTTCTTGAATCAAATATTTTGTAAATCATCGTTCTATGTTTGAAAATAAATGGAATCGAATAATTTTAACCTTAATTATAATATTAGCTATGCTTGGACTATTTAAAAATCTTTTCGGCCAAAAAGACAACTCCCAATTAAAAGAAATTATTAATCAAAACGTTTATTTGGTAGACGTTCGCACGCCAAGCGAATTTTCTTCTGGTAGCGCCGATGGAGCTGTAAATATACCTTTAGATAAAATCGAAAATCAACTTCAAAAGTTCAACAATAAAAAACACATTGTTGTTTTTTGTAGAAGTGGAAATCGCAGTGGTCAAGCCAAGGCAATTTTAGAAAAAAATGGATTTCAGAATGTTGTAAATGGAGGAACTTGGCAAAATGTTCAGAAAGTAATAATTGATGAATAAAGCATATTGAAATCTTTAAAAATGACATTGAAATGGCGAAAAGTGAAATAGATTTTTGGGACGAACGTTACAAAGACCCCGTTTTTGTTTATGGTGAAATCCCTAACAAATATTTGGAAGAAAAGCTTCTTTCGTTACCCGTAGGAAAAGTTTTATTTCCTGTCGAAGGTGAAGGTCGAAATGCTGTTTATGCTGCCGAAAAGGGTTGGCAAGCCATTGCTTTTGATCAAAGTGTTTCAGCTAAAAAGAAAGCAGAAATCTTAGCAAGTAAGAAAAATGTTACTATTAAATATGCAATCGAAACTTTAGAATCTGTGGATTATCCTGAAAATTCATTTGATGCATTGGTGTTGATCTACGCTCATTTTCATTCAGATTTTAGAAGAATCTATCATCAGAAATTGAGTCGATTTATAAAACCAGGCGGTTGGCTAATTTTAGAAGCTTTTCAAAAAGAACAAATTTTAAATCAAGCAGAAAATCCAAAAGCAGGAGGTCCTAAAAACTCTGAAATGCTTTACGACTTAGATGAGTTAAAAGCAGATTTTGAAGATTTTGATTTTAAAGAAGCAGAGGTTTTAGACATCAACTTAAACGAAGGGAATTATCACGTAGGGAAAGCTGCAGTTATTCGAATTTTTGCAAGAAAAAAGACAATCAAATGAGAAACTATTTAAGGAATTGGAACGTTATGAGAGCGCTTCGCCTCGTATTTGGGATTTATATTATCGTTCAAGGATTTCAAGATCATCAGTGGATTTTTATCCTTCTCGGAAGTGTATTTTCGATGTTGTCTTTGTTGAATATAGGTTGTTGTGGTGTTTCGGGATGTAATGTTACTAAAAGATCAAATCGAAAAAAAAGACAGCAAATTACTTTTGAAGAAATAGATACAAAGTAATTCTAAATAATAAAAGGTATTCACAACAATGTTGTTAGTATAAAGTAATATTTATCCAGTATTTCATAATTTTAATTATATAAAAAGAATAAAATGACGTTTGAAGAAATTATAAATCAAGACAAACCAGTGTTGGTAGATTTTTTTGCTACATGGTGCGGACCTTGTCAAATGCAAAGTCCTATTTTAGAAGAACTTAAACAACGTATTGGAGCATCAGCTTCGATTATAAAAATTGACGTAGATCAAAACCAACAAGTAGCTGCACAATACAATATTCGAAGTGTACCCACTTTAGTGATTTTTAAAAATGGTGAGATCAGATGGCGCCAATCGGGTGTATTTCCCGTGAATGAATTGGAACGATTGATCAATGAAAATATTTGATTAAGTAAAAAGTACCATAATCTCACTAAAGAGTACAATTTACGAAACAATAAATTGTCTTAATTTTGAACATCGTAATGAAATAAATTTTCAAAGTCAATGGCCACACATATCCAGACGACTTTCCTTTTTTTATAGGCAATGGAGAGTATTCTAAAATCTCTTTAAAAAATAGATATCAAGAAATTATACAACTGTTTGATAAGATTATTGCAGAATACAAATTGTGTTTAGAATGTAGTTGGGACCTATTACGCTTATACTTATTAGAACTTTTTATAAAAGGCAATCGCGTGGTAAGTGCTGAAAATCATCATCAAATCCATAACAAACATCAATTTTTTCTCCTTCGAAGTTTTGAAAAGTTGAACGAAGAAAACTACAAAACCAAAAAACTTCCCAAAGATTATGCTGAAATGCTTTTTGTAACTCCGAATCACTTGAATGCACTTTGTCAGAAAACCAAAGGAATTTCTGCAGGCGAATTGATTCGAAATCGGATCTTATTAGAAGCCAAAAGATTGTTGGTAAATTCATCGCTAACCATTTCAGAAATCGCCTATCAACTAAATTATCAAGACAATTCCTATTTTTCCAGATTCTTTAAAAAGAATACGGGAATTACTCCAGACGAATTTAGAAATTCAAAATACTTATAAAATCGAGCGCAATACCGCTCGATTTTTTGTTTTATACAAATCGGTAAAAAGTACCAATTCACAACTAATTATGTAAGTCGTTGTTTTTCGTAAGTCAAGTAGCTTTGTAGTATACAAATAAACTTATAAAACCATGGAAAACGACCATCAATCAGAAATAGAAAAAAACTTTAAACCTAAAGGTACAATCGCTTTTATTGTGTTACTGCTATTATTAGCTGCAATTATTTGGTTTAGTGTTTACAATCTTCAAATAGAACTTCATTAATTTAAAATTAAGCAGATTATGAATAAGTACGAATTACGGGTGATCTTTTTGAGTGCTTCATTAATGGGAATTTTTCTTTTTGCAATTCTTTACAATGTATATGCTCGAAAAATAGATGTTCCTGCGTGTATACCTTACAATGCATCGTTTCAAAAATCAGAAGTTAAAGAAGTAGACGATTTGCATTACGAAGTTTTTATGATTGCGAAAATGTGGTCATTTGACCCTGGAGAGATCGTTATTCCACCGGGTAGTACGGTTGATTTTTATCTGACCTCAGCAGATGTAGTTCACGGTTTTCATATCGAAAGAAAAGGAGTAAACCTTATGGCGATTCCCGGTACAGTGAATAAAGTAACTGTGACTTTTCCTGATTATGGAACTTATAGAATTGTGTGTCATGAGTATTGCGGAATAGGGCATCACAATATGATGGGAAAAATATTAGTAACCAATTTAACGAATTAAAAAGTAAACAAATGAACATTTCTAAATCTTTTAAAAGAACGATACTTATTGGTTTGTTTATGCCAATGTCACTTTTTATCCTCGGGGTTTATAATGGAGTAATGCAAACGCTCTACAGATCTGGAGTCATTCAACAAGAAGCGGTTGCTGGTATCAATTATTACCAAGGATTAACGATGCACGGTGTGATAAATGCGCTTGTTTTAACAACATTTTTTGCCGTAGTTTTTGGTCATGTAATTATGGGGCATTACTTAAAAAAAGAGCCACCCAAATGGTCGTATCAAACTTCGATGATTTTAATGGTTGTAGGAACTTTGATAGATGTGGCTTTAATGATATTAGGAAAAGCACAAGCCTTGTACACCTTTTATGCACCTTTAAAAAATTCACCACTTTTTTATTTAGGAACTTCACTTTTAATCGTAGGAAGTTGGGTTGCTTTTTTTGGTTGGATTTCGAGTTATAGAGAATGGAGAAAAGAAAATCCAGAAGCTAAAATGCCCATAGCTGTTTTAGCAACTTTTGTAAACTTTACCATGTGGGTAATTTCGTCGATACCAGTTGCCTATGAATCATTAGTGATATTGTTGCCATGGTCGGCAGGTTGGACAGACGACATCAACGTTCCGCTTACCAGAATGCTTTTCTGGATGTTTGGTCACCCATTGGTATATTTCTGGTTGTTACCGGCTTACACTGCTTTTTATACCATTTTACCTAAAGTTAGTGGAGGAAAATTGTATTCAGGAAATGCAGCACGATTGGCATTTTTACTGTTCTTGATTTTATCAACTCCAGTAGGTGTTCACCATCAATTTAGTGAACCTGTTATGGAACAAGGAACCAAAATGTGGGTGAGTATACTAACATTTGCAGTTTCTATTCCAAGTTTTATGACCGCATTTACAGTAGGTGCTTCTTTAGAAGTTTCTGGTAGAAAAAGAGGAGCCAAAGGTTTACTCAATTGGATGACGCATTTGCCTTGGTTTGAATCGAAAAACTTTTTATTTGGGTACTTTATCTGTGGATTAATCTTGTTCATTTTTGGTGGATTATCTGGAATTGTAAATGCGTCGTATGCGCTCAATCAAATGGTGCACAATACGGGTTGGGTTCCAGGTCACTTTCACATGACTGTTGCCGGACCAACGCTTTTGGTGATCTTAGGAATGAGTATTTATATGTATAGTAAAATTTCTGGTAAGAAAATAAAAATGATTTCTATTGTAACCATAGTTCCGTATTTATGGATGATTGGTACAGCTTTGCTTTCTCACGGATTAATGGCTGGTGGATTGATGGGAGAACCCATAAGAACAAATTTGGGAATGTCTTACACCAATCCTTCACACGAAATGTTTAACCAATATTGGGTGCCTTCAACAACGATTACCATGGTAGGTGGAATTTTGATGGGAATCGCAGCATTACTTTATTTCATCGCTTTTTTCTCAACCGCTTTTGGAAAAAGTACCGAAACTCCATCTGTAGAACTTCCTGAAGCCGAAGAATTACACGAAGAAAAACCAATTCCGTTATTGCACAACCTAAAACCATGGATTATTGTTAGTATTCTATTTACATTAATTACCTACGGACCTTCATTGAAGAATGTCTTTAAATACAGTGAATCTGTACAAAATAAATTTGAAGCTGAAAGTCCGGTTAATAAAATAGATCCGAATAATTCACATTAAATAAAACATCACATTCATATGAAAAATATAAGTAAAAAGGTTTGGTTTCTCTTTATAGGTTTAGCTGTTGTAGTGCCTATTATCGCTTTCATTGCGATGAAATACTATCAGCAAAACATTTCAGCTTTGCCATATTATGCGGAGAATTATGCCATACAAAAAAACGTTCCTGATTTTAAAGTTTCCGAATATGAATTTATAAATCAAGACAGTTTGCCAATAAACAATTCATTTACAGATGGAAAAATTTGGGTAGCTCATTACTTCTTTACAACTTGTCCGACTATTTGTCCGGCAATGATTATGGGAGTTTCCGATGTTCAAGAACAATTCAAAGATAACGACGAAATTCGCTTGGTTTCATTTACAGTAAATCCCGAAACAGACACTCCTGAAGTTCTTAAAAATTATGCCGAAAACCGATCAATCAATACTGATCAATGGCAATTAGCAACCGGAGAGAAAAAAATGCTCTATCGTTTTGCACGAAAAGGATTGTTTATAGAAGCTACAGATGGAGACGGAGGAGATCATGATTTTATTCATAGTGAAAAATTGGTTCTCATCGATACAAACAATCGCATTAGAGGGTATTACGACGGAACAGAATCTTCAGAAATAAAACTATTGATTAACTATATACAGCGTTTGCTGGAAGAAAATAAATAAGTCAGATGAAAAAGTTTTTTAAAGTTATTCCCTTGCTTTGTTTTGTTACGTTTTCAACATTCGCCCAGGAAGACGCAGAAGATGGAAAAATAATCTTTAACAATCGCTGTGCATCGTGTCATGCTGTCGGAAAAAAATTAGTTGGTCCCGATTTAAAAGATGTTGACCAACGACACGATGAAGAATGGATTGTAAATTTTGTACGTCATTCACAACAAGTTATTCAATCGGGAGACCAAGTGGCTGTTGCTATTTACAACGAATACAACAAAACCTTAATGCCTGATCATTTAGATTTATCTACAACCGATGTTCAAAATATTCTAAGTTACATAAAAGAAGAAACCGTTAAGTTGGCAAATGCGCCTTCTGGACCAATTGTTCCCGATCGATATAAACCTTTTAAAGGTGAAAGCAGTTGGTGGCATCAAGTTGTATATTTAGATATACCAGGAGATCATAAACCTGTAACTAAATCAGATACAAGGTTTTGGTTAGGATTAGGCATCGGTTTTTCAGTAATAGTTTTAATACTTTACAGTATTGTGAAAGCAAATCAATTTATAGATAAATTAGATGAAAAAGATTCTCCTTCGAATAAATAGAAGGAGAATCTCTTGTGGTACTCTATCTACATTTATAACCTGTTTCTGTCATTTGGGAAAAAGCATTCATATTTACTTTAACTTAAATAAAAAAAATATTTTTTGTTTTTAAATACTTAAGGAGCTACGTTGAAATTTCGTAATTTTATCAAACTCATTAAACTGATACAAAATGACAACAAAAGCTTATGCTGCCTTTAATGCAATCGACCCATTGGGACCGCACATGATCCAAAGACGAGAATTAAATCCTAAAGATGTTTTTATAAAAATAGAATATTGTGGAGTTTGTCACAGCGATTTGCATACCGCAAAATCAGATTGGGGAGCAACCAATTATCCTGCTGTTCCCGGCCACGAGATTATTGGTAGGGTAGAAGCTGTAGGAAACAAAGTTAGTAAGTTCAAAGTTGGAGATGTAGTTGGTGTAGGCTGTATGGTAGAGTCTTGTAAGCATTGTCATTCGTGTGACGAAGGTTTAGAACAATATTGTGAAAATGGTTTTACAGGTACCTACAATTCTACAAAATCAAAATACGGAGGAATAACTTATGGAGGTTATTCTGAAAATATTGTGGTAGAAGAAGATTTTGTGTTAAATATTCCAACGAATTTACCTCTAGAAAATGTGGCTCCTTTGCTATGTGCCGGCATTACAACTTGGTCTCCTTTAAGTCATTGGAAGATTAAAAAAGGAGATAGAGTAGGTGTGATTGGTTTGGGAGGATTGGGACATATGGGTGTGAAGTTTGCCAAAGCAATGGGCGCACATGTAGTTATGATTACAACCTCAGAATCAAAAGGAGAAGATGTTATGAAATTAGGTGCAGATGAGGTGTTGATTTCAAAAGATGCAGAGCAAATGAAAAAGCAGCAGTACAGTTTTGATTTTCTTTTAAATACTATTCCTGTTGCTCATGATGTTAATCCATATTTATTATTATTGAAATTAGATAAAACCATGTGTATGGTAGGTGCTATTGAACCTTTGCCAAATGTGCATGGAGGTATTTTGATCAATAAACGCAGAAACATTGCTGGTTCTCTAATTGGCGGAATTAAAGAAACACAGGAAATGTTAGATTTTTGTGGTAAACACGGTATTGTCTCTGAAGTAGAAGTGATTCAAATGAAAGATATCAACGAAGCTTACATCAGAATGCAAAAATCTGACGTAAAATACCGTTTCGTAATAGACATGAAAACGTTGTAATAAACAAAAAAATCTTGAGAGATCTCAAGATTTTTTTTATGTTTTAAATTCTGCCTTGTTCTTTTAATTTCCAGTAACGCAATAATCCATTTACCGACATCCAGCTTGGGTTTGCATATTCGTAAATCTGAATTTCTTCATCACTCATTCCTTTCAATTTAAAAGAGTCTGAAGTAAATTTCATGAATTTCGGAATGATTTCTTGAGTTGGAGTTTCATTTTTATAAAAAGGATAAATGAATTCTGCCCATCGATCTAATTCTTGTTCTAACTCATCTATTAACTTCAAAGGTTCATCCTGTTTCGAAAAATGAGTAAGATACAATTGCTCTGGTTTAGCTGCTCGTAATTTTTGTAAGGAGTGCTTCCAATGTTCTAAATTAATATCTGGCGGTGGACAAGGTGGAACAACTGGTCCGTCTTTAATTTTACAGCCTGCTACATCACCAGTAAAAATAATATCATTCCATTGATAAGCATTATGATGAATTGCATGACCTGGTGTGTAGATTACTTTAATCTGTACGTCTCCAAAATCGATGATGTCTCCATCATTTGCCGCAATTAGCAGGTGCTCAGGTATAGGTTTCATTTCACCCCACAAACGATTCATGTCTTCACCATAAATCTGAGCTGCAGAATTCCAAAGTCTCTCTGGCTGAGCTAAATGTGGTAGGCCAATTTCATGTACGTAGATTTTTGTACCGTTTGTCGCTAATTTCCAAGCTGCGCCAGCGTGGTCAAAGTGAATATGAGTTAATAAAACGGCAAGAATATCACTGACTTTAAAACCAGCTTTTTCTATTCCATTTTTTAGTTGTTCGAAAGTCGATTCTGGACCGGTTTCTATCAATATAGGTCCTTTAGAAGTGTTCATTAAAAAGGCTCCGATGGATTCTTTAGTGTTTTGAAAGTTCAAGTCGATGGTGATGATTTCTCTATTCATTCCTTTTTTTATTGTTGCTACTAATTTAAGAAAATTAACTTAAATGAAAAAGTTATAAACTTTTTTTATACCCTTTTGAAAACACTATCTTTGTATAAATCTTCCGAAGAATATGACAATCACTGAATTTTATCATCGACTGAAAGCTACTTTTCCGTTCGAAACCACATTGAAACAAGATGCTTTTTTACAAAAAATTGCTCGCTTTATTTTAAGTGATCAAAGTGACGAACTCTTTGTTCTAAAAGGTTATGCAGGTACAGGAAAAACCACTTTACTTTCAGTTTTAGTCAATCAACTGTCTGTTGTTGATCGGAAATATGTACTGCTAGCACCCACAGGTCGGGCAGCAAAAGTAATATCTGGTTATGCCAAACAACCTGCATTTACCATTCATAAAAAAATTTATTACCCAAAAAAAGATCGAAACTCAAGCATGACGTTCACGATGCAGGCAAATAAACATAAAAACACGATTTTTATTGTAGATGAATCTTCAATGATTTCAGACAATGTTACCGATGCCACTATGTATACACACGGTTCTTTGCTAGACGATCTGATGTATTATGTGTATTCAGGGGTGAATTGCAAGTTAATTATTGTTGGTGATACCGCGCAGTTGCCTCCAGTGGGTATGGAAGAAAGCCCAGCTTTAAATGAAAACAAATTATCACTGAATTACCAAATGAAAGTCGATAGTATTGAATTAACCGAGGTAATGCGACAAGAAGAAGGATCTGGAATCTTATATAACGCCACCGAATTAAGAGAACAGATACAACAAGAGTTCTATGGATCTTTTGAATTTGATACACTCAACTTTAAAGATGTTGTTAGGCTTAACGACGGTTACGAAACTTTAGATGCCATACACGATGCTTATTCTCAAAAGGGATCGGAAGAAACCACTTTCATTGTTCGATCTAACAAACGAGCCTATCAATACAATCAGCAAATTCGTACGCGGATTTTGGATGTTGAAAGCGAAATAAGTCCTGGAGATTATGTGATGGTAGTTAAAAATAATTACTTTTGGCTAAAAGATTTTAAAACCTCTGATTTTATTGCCAACGGCGATATTTTAGAGATTATGCAAATTTATAAATACCATGATTTGTATGGTTTTAGGTTTGCATCGGTTAAAGTGCGTATGATAGATTATCCAGATATAGCTCCGTTTGATACTATAGTTTTGTTAGATACATTATCATCAGAATCAGCGAGTTTGACTTATAAGCAATCTAACAGATTGTATCAAGAAGTACTTATGGATTATCAAGACGAAATTAAAGCCTATCGAAGATTACAAAAAGTGAAGGATAATGAGTTCTTTAACGCATTGCAAATCAAATTTGCTTATGCAGTAACGTGTCATAAATCTCAAGGCGGGCAGTGGGATGTTGTTTTCATTGAACAGCCCTATTTACCCGATGGAATTTCTAAGGATTATTTACGTTGGTTGTACACGGCATTGACTCGAGCAAAAGAAAAAGTATATTTGATCGGTTTTAATGATGATTTTTTTATAAACTAATTTAAGATTAATTTAATGGACAAGCCCAAAATTATTGCGGTCATTCCTGCACGATATGCATCTACGCGGTTTCCTGCGAAATTGGTTCAGGATTTAGGTGGAAAACCCGTTGTGGTTCAGACTTATTTAGCTGTTTTTCAAACTCAATTGTTTGATGAGGTTCTAGTAGCAACCGATCATGAAGTTATTTACAATTTATTAAAGCAACACGATGTAAATGTGGTAATGAGCAATCCTAATCATGAAAGTGGAAGTGACCGAATTGCGGAAGTTGTTGCAAATATGGATTGTGATGTGGTGGTAAATGTGCAAGGAGATGAGCCTTTTGTTAACAAAGAAAATCTACAAAATTTGATCGAAGTTTTCAAAAAGGATACTGATCAGAAAATAGATTTGGCTTCTTTAATGTTTGAAATAAAAGAAAATGAAGTCATCAACAATCCGAACAATGTTAAAGTGGTTGTAGACCAAAATTTGCGAGCATTGTACTTTTCAAGAGCTGCAATTCCTTTTGTTAGAGAAGGTGTAAGTAAAGCGCCTTACTATCAACACATCGGCGTATACGCATTTCGAAAACAAGCTTTGATGGATTTTACAAAATGGAAGGTTTCGAATTTGGAAGCAACCGAAAAGCTAGAACAATTGAGATATTTAGAAAACGGGAAAACAATACAAATGATTGTTACCAAGCATATTGGTGTTGGTATTGATACTAAAGAAGATTTAGAAAATGCTAGAGTTTTATGGAATACATCTAATGAATAGTTTGTCTTAATGTTAATTTTGCAATTAGTTCATCTTTCTAGTTTTTAAATAGTTACTAGAGTTTTTTAAAGATTACCTCAGCAAAAAAGAAGTTGTGTTTTTGTTGAATATTAATTATTTTCAATATATTTAGCTTAAAAATGCAAATAAATACCTTGTTCAAACACCTTCGTCCGTATGTGCGACCTTATCGAAAATTAGTCATTGCTACTTTATTATTGACTTTTATTGGATCGTTTACTGCTCAGGTTAATGCATGGATTTTACGTTATACAGTTGATGAATTAACTGTAATCAGTGAAAAGCCCAATGCAATGGAGATAGGGGTAAAGTTGTTGATCTTTATTTCCTTAGTTTTACTAATCAAAGAAATTTTAAATGCTGTTATTACTTTTGGACAGAAGTATTTTGGAGAGAAATTAAGAATTTATGTTTCCAAAGATCTAGCCCAAGCAATCATCGATAAAATTCTGACTTATAAATTGTCTTTTTTTGTATCTAATGACAACGAAGCAGGACGTTTACAAACTCGAATTGACAGAGGGATCGAGAGTTTAACTCGATTGGTTCAAAACTTTTTTATCGATATTTTACCTTTGTTTGCAAACGCCATAGTTGCGCTGTTTTTTATGTTTCAAGCCAATTTATATGTTGGTTTGGTGGGTTTATGTATTGTACCGATTTATTTTATAATAACTCGAAACCAAGCACAAAAACTCAGTGGATGGCGTAGAAAACTTCGTGGATTTAGGGAATCAAAATCACAAGGCATCATCAGTATTATTGATTCAATTACCGTTATAAAATCGTTTAACAGAGAGAAAATTGAATCAAAAAAACAATTAGAATTGCAGAATGAGTTAACGAATAATCAGATGCAAACTAGAAAAACCAGTTTCTTTTTTGATGGATTAAAATCTTTTGTAGAACAAATTGGAGTAGTTTTCATTATCATTTTAACCGCATTTTTCGTTCTGGATGATACGATGACTATCGGCTCTATCATGTTTCATATTTTACTTTTCAATAATGTTTCTGCGCCCATTCGTCAATTACATCGAATTTATGACGAGATGAACGATGCGATGATCTACTCTGAAAGTTATTTTGAAATTTTGCAAGCCGATCACGAGAAGGAAACTTCAGGTAAAGTAAAAAAGGAAGATTTAAAAGGCAATTTTCAATTAAAAGATGTTTCGTTTACTTACCCAAATGGAACTCAGGCTTTACATCATATCAACATGGAAATTAAAGCCAATAAAATCACGGCTTTAGTTGGATTATCAGGAGCTGGGAAAAGTACTATTATCAATCTTTTAGATAAATTTTATACAGCTACCGAAGGAGAAATTTTATTAGATGGAATTCCTTTAGAAGATTATGATACCAACTTTTTAAGAGAAAATATCGGATTAGTATTGCAAAAAAATCATATTTTCAATGGATCTGTTGCAGAGAACATTCGTTATGGAAAAATTGATGCTACAGATGAAGAAGTAATCGAAGCTGCAAAACAAGCTTATATTCACGATCAGATTATGAAATTGCCTGAACAATATGAAACTAAAGCTACTGCAATGTCTGGAGGGCAACAACAACGTATTGCGATTGCGAGAATGTTTTTGAAAAATCCACCAATTATATTTTTGGATGAACCCACAGCAAGCCTTGACGCGATTGCAACAGAGCAAATTAAAAACAGTTTGGATGCCATTAAGAAAAACCGAACAGTTGTTATTATTTCACATAGTATTTCGCAAATTATTGATGCCGATATCATTTATGCTATGGAAGAAGGACGAATTAGTGAAGCCGGAGTACATGAAGAAGTATATAAACAAGGTGGGGTTTATAAGGAAATTTTTGATGCGAGTGCCCGAAGTCTCAACATTGAAAAAATAGCAAAAACCTTTGATGAAATTTGATTTTTTCATCGGATACAAAAATGATAAAAGCGCATAGTTTTTAAACAGATTTAAAAACTATGCGCTTATTTAAATAAACTATTTTAAGTCAAATCAACTAGAATTTGATTGTGCATCAAGTCTTTTAAAGTTTCTCTTTTTCTAATAAGATGAGCTTCTCCATTGTAGATCAATACTTCGGCCGGTCTGTACCTTGAATTGTAATTCGAAGTCATTGAAAAACAATAGGCGCCTGCATTATGGAAACACAATACATCACCTTCTTGAATTTCTGCAATTCTACGGTTGTTTGCAAAAGTATCTGTTTCACAAATATATCCAACAACCGAATAAAAGCGTTCTTTACCTTCTGCGTTAGAAATATTGGTGATATGATGGTAAGAGTTGTAAAACATTGGACGAATCAAATGGTTGAAACCTGAATCAATTCCTGCAAAAACTGTAGATGTTGTTTGTTTTACCACATTTACTTTGGCTAAGAAAAAACCTGCTTCGGAAACCAAGAATTTCCCTGGTTCAAAAATCAGTGTTAAGTCTCTTCCATAATCTTTACAAAAATCATTGAAACGAACGGTTAATTTTTCACCCAATTCTTCAATGTCTGTTTCCAAATCGTCTGTTTTGTATGGTACTTTAAAACCACTTCCAAAATCGATAAAATCCAAGTTTTTAAATTGACTTGCTGCTTGAAAAAGTATTTCTGCTGCGTATAAAAACACTTCAATATCTAAAATGTCAGAACCAGTGTGCATATGAATGCCATTCACTTTCATTTTAGTATTTTCGATTATACGCAAAATATGCGGGGTTTGATGAATAGAGATTCCAAACTTACTGTCGATATGTCCAACTGAAATATTAGTATTTCCTCCTGCCATTACGTGCGGATTAATACGAATGCAAACAGGTGTATTAGGATGACGAGTTCCGAATTGTTCTAAAATAGAGAGGTTGTCAATATTGATGTGAACTCCCATTCGAGCAACTTCTTCAATCTCTTCTAAAGAAACACCATTGGGCGTATACATGATATCTTCTGGAGCAAAACCAGCTTCTAAACCCAATAAAACTTCTTGAATTGAAACGGTATCTAGTCCACTGCCCTTATTCTTCAACAACTTTAAAATGGTAATATTGGTCAGTGCTTTTGCTGCATAATTGATCTTTAGCTTTTTCACTCCTTCAAAAGCGGAAGTTAAGCGATCAAACTGAGTCTCGATTTTGTTGCCATCATAAACGTACGTCGGGCAACCGAATTCTTGGGCAATGTTTAATAATAAATTTGTGTCCATTTTTTTAAATTATTGTTGAATGAAGGTGCAAAAATAAGAATATATGAATAAATGGAAAAATGTATGAAGTAGAAATACGAATACATTTTTAATTGAATTTAAATCCTATGAATTTTTTAAAAGCTTCACTGTCTTACAACTCCATATTCAATGAATAATTTAAGCTTGAAATCGCACATTGAAACCAAAAAAAACCTGCAAATTAAGTTTTGCAGGTTTTTTTGTTTATGAATTAATTTACACTTTTTCTATTGTCGTTAGAATCTCGGTCGATAAGTTTGTTGTATGGGTCAACACCCACTTCAACAGGTTTCTCATCAACTATAATTGATACTTGATTATTAATTTTATTGATCAAGTATTTCTTATTGTACAATTCATTTTCATATTCGTGTTTACCTTTTTTGTTTTTTGCTCCAAAGATTCCCACTTCTACATAATCACGTAATGGATAAGATTGAATTTCTTTACTATTAGAAGTACCTTTCAATACTGTTCCATTTTCGTCTTCGTATACTTGGGCTCCTTTTGGAGTGCTTCGGTATTTAGAAACAGTGAAAGTGATGTCTACTTTGTACTTTCCATTTTCTAAAGGTTCAACTTTCACTTCTTCTACTTTATTATCATACAGGGTAATTGTTTCAAACATATCTGTAATTAGATATTGTAAACTATCTGGTGTACGTTCTTTTAAAAGATTTACAAATTCAATAGAGTTGGTATAAGGTGCTTCTTGAAATTTCTTCTCTGAAACAAAGTCTCTCAGGATATTATTGAAATTACGTTCACCCATATAATCACTCATTGTGTAAAGGACCAGAGATCCTTTGTTGTAATGAATATATTGCTGATTTTCGTTGTACATCAAAGGATTTTCTTCTTTCCATTCCCAAGTTCTTCCTTGTAGATAACTATCCAAAGCATCTTTAAGGAATTTTCTCATTTGGAATTTTCCGTATTCTTTCTCCAATACTTTCAATGAACTATATTCAGACAAAGATTCCGACAACAAAGTAGCTCCTTTTACGTTGGCGCCAATTACCTGATGCGCCCACCATTGATGCGCCATTTCGTGAGATACCACAGAAAATGGATAATCTACAGCATTTGGATTGTCTACGTCTACATCGGCAATGAAACCAATAGCTTCAGAAAAAGGCATTGTATTGGCAAACGCTTGAGCAAAGGTTCCCAAGGTTTTTGGGAATTCAATAATACGAGCTTGTTTGTGTTGATACGGACCAAAATTTTCTCCATAATAAGCCAATGATTTTTTCATAGATTCCATCATTCGATCCAAGTTGTATTCATGTCCTTTGTGGTAATAAATCTCTAAATTAATGTCGTTCCACTTTTCTCTTTTTACCTCGTATCGAGCAGAGTTGTATGCATAGAAATTCAACATTTTTTGATCCATTTTATAATGGAAATAATTACGTCCGTTTTCCTGCCATTGCTTTTGTAGATAACCTGGAGCAATCGCAATCTGATCACCGGCTGTACTAACAGTCGTTTCAAATGTTATCCAATCGGCATTGCTAGAGATGTATGTGTTTTTTCGTGCTTCAGCATCATCTGGCTCAGGCATTCTTTCTCGCGGTGGTAAATCATATTTTTTACGAACATCATTATCAAACAATTCTACTCCTTCTGGATATCCAAAAGTAGGAAAGATCATGTTGTTTATAAATGTTCCATTTTCAATTACTAGCGAACGATCTTGTAACCAAGTATTTGATGGGTTCTGAATAGTCATTTGAACTTCGATGGATTCTCCTGGATGCAATGGTTGATTTAGTCTGTAGATATCAAAATCCATTACGGTATCATTCAAGACTAATTCATAGGCTCTGTTGAACTTAATTCCTTGAAAATTCTTCCCATAATTTAAAAACAAAGAGTCAATTACTTCATCTGATTTGTTGATCATCAAAAAGTTAGCTACAGCTTTATAATTGCGTTCATTTGGATAAATATCCATATCCACATTTACATCAACAATTCTTGGTTGCGCATATTCTTCGTATTTTTTATATTTTCTTTCAAAATCAACTCGCTGAATTTCACGCTCTTGAGAAGTGTAATAAGGCTCTAATTGAGTCAATTGAATGTAAAGTGCATATCCCATACCAATAAAACCAAATAATACAATTAGCATAGGAACAGCTATTGGCAAACGGAAACGTTTTGCAACTAATTTTAAACGTTCTTTAACTCCTGAAAGTATACCTCTTCTCCAAAGTAATAAAGTGAGGCCGTATAAAACAAAGCAAAACAACAACCAGTATAATTTGTAGTAAAAATAGCCACGAACAGTACCATAACCGTTCATGTCGGAATAGCTGTAACCCATTCCTGAATTGAAATGGAAAATGTTTAATTCGACACCTAATTTCCTTAAAGTGAAATTTAACATACTTGTAATCAATATGATTACAAAGAAACCAACGAAATAATTTCTAAAAAGCGATTGAATAAACAATGCAAATAGAATTAAGATGACGTATTTAATTAATTGAAAACCAAAGAATTCTATGAAATAATTTTCTATTTCATAATTGTAATATCCCAGATAAGTTTGAATCAATATTCCACATAAAATTCCTATTAAAAATACGGTGCAAACCATGGCAACCAATGCAATGAATTTTGATAATAACAACGTCCAATTAGGAACTGCTGTTGAATCAACCAATAAATTCATTCGCGTACTTTGAGGATTATTGAGTAAAACTCCAGCAAATAAATAAATCAATAGTGATAAGAACATACCAATATTCTGATTCACTAAATCAATCACCTTCCAAGTAACAGGATAAGTTTTAGTACCAAACATTTCACCTAAACTATAAGCTGAAATTAAAATGAAAATCAGTAAAATAGCCATTAAACTGATAAAGATCCAATTCTTTACAATGTTTTTAAATTCAAACTTCGAAAGGCTAAAAGCAGTTTTTAAATAAGCTCCAAAAGAATAATCGTGAGAAACTTTTGGTAATTTAATTTTAATAATGCTTCCAAAATTATTTTTTACAACACGATTTCCTTTTTTCTTTCTACCAATAGTCAACGGACTGTGGCTGAATGAAAATGAGAAGTAAGTCACTGCCAATGCTAAAAAACCAACTCCAATCCATATTAAACGGTTCCAAATAATGACTTTTTCCATCGGAATCATTAGGTTGTTTTGTTCTTCAATCGTCCAATATTGAGTAACTTCATTCAAGGCCATGTTTCCAAAAGGTTCAAACAATGAAGCCACAAACTTATCGTCCACGTTGTTTGTTAAAACACTAATAATAGCAGGAATGAACAACAAGATAATGACAAAAATAAAACCGATGTATTGATTACGACTCAGGGTTACTAACATAAAAATGAAAGCACCAATAAAGAAAATATTGGGAATAACAAATACTAAATAGCTTTGAAAGTAAGCCATTAGGTTGACAGGTCCCAACAAATCAGGATTTGCAAAAGGGAGCAGAGTTGCAAGTAAAAAGCCAAGTCCAATCGAAAAAGTAATAATGATTGTAACAAAAAAGCCGCTAAGGAATTTTCCAAAAAGATATTGAAATTTATCAAATGGATAGGCGTAAAGTAAGGTGTGTGTATTGTATTTAAAATCTCGATAAACCGTGGTTCCGATAACCACAGGAATGATAAAGTTTATAAAAGTAACAATAGCTCCCATCAAGCCATTGATTGCTATGGGAGAGTTCATCACCGTGTTGGATGAAGTAGTTACAGTAAATGCATCAAAATAACCAACTGCTCCTGCCATTGTCCCAAAGGAAAGAGCAAAAAACAGAAAGAAGTACAGATAAAACTGCCAGTTTTTGAACCAGCGCTTGGTTTCAAATTTAAAAATAGTTCCCAGCATTATAAATCTCCTTTTAATGACACAAAATATACATCTTCCAAAATAGGTTTCGCGATTACAAAGGTTTCATCGGGTTGAGTATCGCTATGAACACGGATATTAAGAGTATTGTCTTGATTGAAATTTGAGGAAATAATATTGTATTTACTGTTGAATTCGTCAAATTCATCTCGATTGATGATACGCATCCAGATTTTCCCGTCTAATAATTCTTCTCCGCTGTTTGGTGTACCTTCAAATAAAATTTTCCCGCCATTCAAAATTGCTAATGTATGACACAGTTCACGAACATCGTCTACAATATGCGTTGAAAAGATAACGGTATGATTGGTTCCGATTTCACGTAAAACATTTAAAAAGCGATGACGTTCTGCAGGATCTAAACCAGCTGTTGGTTCGTCTACAATTATTAGTTTCGGATCATTTAACAATAACTGAGCAATTCCAAAACGCTGTTTCATACCGCCAGAATATCCGCTTACACTTTTGTGGCGAACATCGTATAGATTTGTCAGTTCTAATACTTCCTTAATAATTTTTTTGCGTTCGTCTGATTTAGTAATTCCTTTTAATTGAGCAAAGTAATCCAATAAAGTTTCTGCAGACATATTGGGATACACACCAAACTCTTGGGGTAGATAACCTAAAACTTTTCTCAAAGCGTTTTTATCTTCCAAAATATTGATGTCGTTGAAGGTTACACTTCCTGAATCAGGTGTTTGCAAAGTTGCAATTGTGCGCATCAATGATGATTTTCCAGCACCATTTGGACCCAAAAGTCCGAACATTCCTTTGCCAATTTCTAAATTAACATCGTCAAGAGCTTTTACGCCATTTTTATAGGTTTTAGTCAACCCTGAAATCTTTAAACTCATAATATATAATTCTTTTATTTAGTAAGTTGCTTTATTTTGGTTTTGTTACAAAAAAAAGGAGTAAAATATACTCCTTTTAAAAGTTAGTTAAAAAAAGCCCTATTCAGACCCATTTTTTATTCTGTATCCATCAATACGTTTAGAATAGTAATAGCAGCTTCTGCAATTCTAGTACCCGGACCAAAAACAGCCACTGCACCAGCGTCAAATAAATATTGGTAATCTTGTGCAGGAATCACACCACCAACAATCACCATTATATCTTCTCTACCGTATTTTTTCAATTCTTCTAGTACTTGAGGAACCAAGGTTTTATGTCCTGCTGCCAATGAAGAAACACCTAAAACGTGTACGTCGTTTTCTACCGCTTGTTTAGCTGCTTCAGCAGGTGTTTGGAACAAGGGACCCATATCTACATCAAAACCAACATCGGCATAACCAGTTGCAACAACTTTCGCTCCACGATCGTGACCATCTTGTCCCATTTTTGCAATCATAATTCGTGGACGACGTCCTTCTAGTTTAGCAAATTCGTCAGCTAATTGTTTTGCTTTTTCAAATTTATCGTCTGCTTTCATTTCTTTATTATAAACACCACTAATGGTTTTTATTTGTGCTTTGTATCTTCCAAAAACAGTTTCTAAAGCATCAGAAATTTCACCCAATGTAGCTCTGTGCTCTGCAGCTGTAACTGCTAATTCTAATAAATTTCCTTTACCCGTTTTGGCTGCTTCTGTAAGAGCTTGCAGACTCTCTTGAACTTTTTGGTTGTTACGCGAAGCTTTAATTTTGTTTAAACGTTCAATTTGTTGTTGTCGAACCACTCGGTTGTCTACTTCCAAAATCTGTAAAGGATCTTCTTTTTCCAAACGGTATTTGTTTACCCCAACAATAATATCCTGCCCCGAATCAATACGGGCTTGTTTACGAGCAGCGGCTTCTTCAATGCGCATTTTTGGAATTCCTGCTTCAATGGCTTTGGTCATACCACCTAATTTCTCCACTTCTTCGATTAATTCCCAAGCTTTTTCAGCAATTTCAGCAGTCAAACTTTCTACGTAATAACTACCTGCCCAAGGATCAACTGTTTTGGTAATCTTCGTTTCTTCTTGTAGAAAAATCTGCGTGTTTCGTGCAATACGAGCCGAGAAATCTGTAGGTAAAGCAATGGCTTCATCCAAAGCATTCGTGTGTAATGATTGTGTGCCACCAAACGCTGCTGCTGCTGCTTCGATTGCCGTTCTGGCTACGTTATTGAACGGATCTTGTTCGGTTAAACTCCAACCAGAAGTTTGACAATGGGTACGCAAAGCCAGCGATTTTTCTGACTCTGGATTGAATTGCTGGATCAATTTTGCCCAAATCATTCTACCGGCACGCATTTTGGCAATTTCCATAAAGTGATTCATCCCAATTGCCCAGAAAAAAGACAAACGTGGTGCAAACTCATCAATTTTCATTCCCGCAGCCAATCCTGTGCGTACGTATTCCAATCCGTCTGCAATGGTGTATGCCAATTCAATATCAGCTGTTGCACCGGCTTCCTGCATGTGATAACCCGAAATAGAAATCGAGTTGAATTTTGGCATTTTTTTGCTCGTATATTCAAAAATATCGGCAATGATTTTCATGGAAGGAGTTGGTGGATAAATGTAAGTATTACGCACCATAAACTCTTTCAAGATGTCATTTTGAATGGTTCCCGAAAGTAATTTTTCATCCACGCCTTGTTCTTTCGCTGCTACAATGTAGAATGCTAAAATAGGCAAAACAGCGCCGTTCATTGTCATAGAAACCGACATTTGATCTAAAGGAATTTGATCAAATAAGATTTTCATATCTTCAACTGAGTCAATAGCTACGCCTGCTTTACCAACATCTCCAACAACTCTTTCGTGATCAGAATCGTAACCGCGGTGAGTAGCCAAGTCAAAAGCAACTGACAAACCTTTTTGTCCAGCTGCTAAATTTCTACGGTAAAAAGCATTGGATTCTTCAGCTGTTGAAAATCCTGCGTATTGACGAATAGTCCAAGGTCTTCGAACATACATTGTAGAATATGGTCCTCTTAAATTTGGTGCAAAACCTGCCCCAAAACCTATGTGTTCTAATCCTTCAACGTCAGCTAATGTATAGTTTTCTTTTACTTGAATTCCTTCGGCGGTTAGGAAGTTTTGTTTAAGGTTTGAATTTGTTTCAGGTTTCAGGTTTTTACCTTCTAATGTGATATGTTGTATGTTTTTTCTCATTTTATTTTCATATTAAATTATTTTTATGCAAATAATATTGTATAAAATACAGCTAATACTATAAAGAGCAAAATACCTAAAATTAAACCAATTATAGAAAGAGTTTTAATAGTTGTATTTTGATTTTTTCGACTTATATAATAACCGTAAGTACTTAAAGCAATTAAAATTATGACAATGAATCCTATCTTTATTTTTTTATTATCTAAACTTACTAAACCATACAAGCTCGAGATTAACTCATTTATTCAACAAATTCGCAATTTTCATTCAAAGATATTTCATATTAAACGAAAAACCTGTTCAGTATCGGTGATTCGCATTTTACCGTCTTTGGCTCCCATTTTCAAAACGTGAATATTTGTCACGGTTTCATTTCCTTCTGCTTTAAGCCTTTGTTTTAATTTTCTCCAATAAGCTGGCGGATCAATACTTCCTGTTAATACTTCTATTACATCAATGATAGAAATAAACCACTTTTCCTGCTCTTCATCCCAAAGGGTGCGGACTTTTGTTTGCTCAAATAATTTTATTTCGTTTTTTTCCCATTCTATTCCTTAAAATTATGAAGCTATTTGGTATTAAACGAAATATCCTTTCCTTCTCTTCGGGCTTGCTTTACCATTTCCTGATATTCCTGTGGTAAAGCACTTAAAGGATATATCATACCGTCCACAATGACCATATTGTTGAAAGGGTTTTCATCTTCCATATGCTGCGTAGCAAATTCTCCTCCGAAACGGTCTATTTTCAATAGTTCGCGTATTTGTTTTGATTTGGCTGTTACTGTTGATTTGTTAGTGCCAAAATAATTGTTGATGTCATCAACCGAAACGTAGGGTTCAAAAGATTTATCAAACAAAAAATTGACTGTCCCCAAAGCGTGAATCACGGCTGCGGCCCAAATTTCCTCTTTTCCTGTTGTAAAAGGAACACTTCTTTTTCGACCTAATTTTTTGATAAGTTTTTCTGTCAACTGAAAATAATCATCATCTAATTTCTGAATACAAAAACTACCTGTTAAATCAAGTATTTGTTGCTGTTTTTTCTGAATCTTTTCTTTGTCCATATTCTATTCTTCTGACGCTAAACGTTCTTGCTCCAATGTTTCGGCCAATCGTTTTTCTATAATCGGTGTGATTAATGTTTTTCGTGGATTTTGCTTGACAAATGGATACAATTCTAAATCGTTTTTCATCTGATCTTGTGCGTTTGGATATTTATTTGTTCCTAACAACACTTCTTTTCCTTCGTTAAACAACGCTTGTTCTTTTTCGGCGCTTTCTCCAATTTTTCGTTGGATTGTTCCATCAATCAATTTAGAAATCAATCCGCCGTTTGCCTCAATATCTTTAAATAATTCTAATCCTTTTTCAGCTAATTGTTGAGTTAAATTCTCGATGTAATAAGCACCTTCAGCAGGATTATTAACTTTATCAAAATAACTCTCTTCTTTAAGAATTAATAATTGATTACGAGAAATACGTTCACCAAATTCGTTTGCTTTATGAAAAACCGCATCATAAGCTAAGTTTTCAACAGCATCTGCACCACCCAAAATCGCACTCATACATTCTGTAGTTGTACGCAACATGTTTACGTTGTAATCGTAAATTGTTTTGTTTCTACGCGTAGGTTTTGCAAGAATATGAAAGCTAATGTTTTCAGAATATACCTCAGCTAATGCTTCTAAAGTTAAGCGCAACGCACGTAATTTGGCAATTTCAAAGAAATAATTTCCTCCAACGGCCACTTCTACAGTAATAGTGTTTTTAGTTTCTGCTAAAAAAGGCAGTCGGTTTAAATATTCGTTCGTATGTGCCAAAGTGTACGCAATTTGTTGCATCATGTTGGCACCAGCATTTTGATAAGTAGTACTGTTTACGGTCAGCCAATTGATTTTATCAGCTTTCTGTCCGATTTTATTCAAAGTTTCAAAGTCAGAGTTTCCGTCTTTAAAGAAATTTCCATCAAATCCTAATTGATGAATCGGGTCTATTAAGACAAAAATTTTGAATGTTTTTTCAGAAGCTACATTGTTAATTCTTTCAATATAATCAGCATCTAAAAACAATAATTGTAAATAAACTGCTTTAGGATTATCATTATTATTTATTAAAGAAATAACATCAATTTCATTATTTGGAATGATAAAACGAATGCATTCAGCACCACGATTTAGTGCGTCATTTGCATTTTTGATCGATTTTTCAATATCGTTTACATAAATATCTTGAACAACTGCGAATTGAGTATTTGTTGTAGTAACAGCGTTGGTTACAGTATCTTCGTCGTTGTGGTAAAAAGGCTTTACTTTAATCCCTTCTAAACTTTCCCAAACCAATGTGTCGTTATAGTCAGCGCCTTTTAACTCGAATTGAATTTGGTTTTTCCATTGTTTGGAAGCTATTTTTTCAAAATCTTTAAATAACATATTTGTATTTTGTTAATTATTTGTGTCTGTTTGATATTCTTTATCGCTGTCGATGATGTAAATATCTTCGTTTTCACGTTTCATGTAGTATTTTTCACGTGCATAACGTTCCATTTCTTCTTTTCGACTTAATTTTCGAATACTTTGTTGGTCTTTTTTAATTTCTTCTTGATAATATGCTTTTCGATCTTCTAGTTCACCAATTTCATTATCAATCGTTTTGTGATCAAAATAAGCATAAGTGTCAAAGAATAACATCCAAATTATAAAAAATAGCGTTACTAAAACAAAACGATTGGTTACCCATTTCAAGAAAGGATATTTAATCAAAAGTGCTTCTATCTTTTTTTTCATAATTTACTCAACTTTTTATTGATGAATGTACGAATAATTTCAACTCCAACTGAATTGTATTTATCGTTTGGTATTATAATGTCTGCAAATTCTTTTGAAGGTTCTATGAATTGTTCGTGCATAGGTTTCAAAGTAGTTTGATAACGATTTAATACTTCCGACATACTTCTTCCGCGTTCGGCCATGTCTCTCTTTAAGCGACGAATCAGTCTTTCATCAGAATCAGCCTGAACAAAAACTTTGATATCCATCAAATCACGTAATTTTTCATTCGTTAAAATCAAGATACCTTCTACAATTAAAACCTTTTTTGGGCTAATTGGAATTTCTTCAGGTAATCTGTTATGATCTACAAATGAATAAACCGGTCGTTGGATATTCTTATTTTGTTTCAACTCCGTTAGATGTCGGGTTAATAGTTCAAAATCAATGGAGTCGGGGTGATCAAAGTTAATGAGACATCTATCGGCCATACATAAATGGTCGTTGTTTTTATAATAGTCATCTTGCGAAATCACACCAACTTCATCGTCAGATAATCCACTTATAATTTGATCCACCACTGTAGTCTTTCCACTACCTGTGCCTCCTGCAATACCGATAATCAACATTTCATCGAGATTTTTTACAAATGTAACACAAAAATTGCAAATGGATTGAGTCTGATTTGTATAGAATTTATCTAAATTTAAGTTACCATTAGTCCAATACATTTTTCACGAGAACAGCAATAGTTTTTAATCAATTGATATGCTTTGTGAGAAAAAAATCCACATAAATTTTTTAGTATTCTACAATATGGATTTAAATGTTGTTTTGTATTTAGTTGATTATCAATACTATTTTTCAGTGGCATGCAGTTTGTATTAAATGAAACAAATTGTTATGAAAAAGAAAATGTCGGCTTAATGAATTTTTATTAGTTCGACAAAAAGTAAAAAGCTAATCTTGTATAAAAGAAGTTTTTTGAATGTTTTTAGTTAAGTGTATTGAATTCTATCTTTTAGAGTTCATGTAAGTGTCGAAAAAGGAAGGTTTTTACTTTCCTTTTTTGCCTTTATTACACTTTTTACTTTATTTCTAAATGGAGTGAATTGTTGTAATTTTATTCCTGTTTTAAATTTTATTTTTCTTGATTCCTAAATACATTACTGTTTAATAAAACAGAGTATTAATGAATATTAAAACGGAAATAAGGAATAAGTTTTGAGTATTTTAAAACTAAAAATAACTAGAGAAAGTTAAGAAAAAATGGCAAGCGACCTACATCGCACCGCTACAACCGCATACCTTTGCTGCGTTCCCACCCTGGAGGATTCTGCAGGAGCTGGTCGTGTAGGACTTGCCGTTGCAAATATACAAACAAATTTTATTCCTCCAACACTTTTGTTAAATAAAAAAAGCTTCGTATTATTGTAATAAATATAAAACTGAAATGAAAAAATATAAATACCTTACTTTCTTTGGATTAGCTTTGGCATTAACTGCTTGTAATAATGAAAAAAAATCTGATTTTACTGTAGCTATCGATGCTTCAAACTGGAAACAAGTTTACACTTTGGGAGAAACGGTTGAAATGAAACTGAAAGAGACTCCAGAAAAAACAGTAGATTCCGTAGTATATTATATCAATGATAAGAAAATAGGTTCAGTAAAAGGTAATCAGGCATTGAATTACAACTTAGCCAATGAAAAACATGGAACCCAAGTTGTGAAAGCTGAAGCATTTTTGAATGGGAAAACTTTTGAAAACATTTCTCGATTTAATATTTTCTCAAAAGTTCAACCTGCTATGTATTCCTATACAATTTTAAATACGTATCCGCACGACATCAAAGCTTACACCCAAGGTTTGGAGTTTTATAACGATGTTTTAATTGAAAGTACAGGAAACGGTGAAGGTATTGGAACTGGTTTAAAAGGAAAATCAAGCATTAGAAAAGTGGATCCGAAAACTGGTGAAGTGTTGAAAATAAATGAATTGAATGATGAAATTTTTGGCGAAGGAACAACTGTTTTGAATGATAAAATCTATCAATTAACTTATTTACATAACGAAGGTTACGTTTATAACATAGAAACCTTGGAAAGAGAGCAAACCATTCCTTATTTTCAAGCAATGCAAGGTTGGGGATTAACAAATGACGGCACACATCTTTATATGACCGATGGCTCAGATAGAGTGTATAAAATCAATCCAGTTGACTTTAAATTAATTGATTATATTGTAGTTTCGTTGCCAAATACTACTGTTCCTGCAGTGAATGAATTGGAATGGGTAGATGGAATAATTTACGCTAATTTTTATGGACAAGATGCAGTGGGAATCTTCGACCCGAAGGACGGCACGGTTCTTGGAGTTCTTAACTTGTCTGATTTAAAAAGTAAAGTTACGCCACATCCTGATTTAGATGTTTTGAACGGAATTGCTTATAATAAGAAAACAGGCACCTTTTTTGTAACTGGAAAAAACTGGGACAAAATGTTTGAAATCAAAATCAACAGAGAATAATTTTTCTTAAATATGAAAACACTGCAAAAGATATTCACACTCCTAATTTTCGTTACTTTCACGTCAACGTATGGTCAGGTACCGGATTGGGAAAAATATGCCGATTCATTACGAATAAATGTTTTGGATGATGGCGATATTGAAAAAGAATATATTTTGCCCGAAATGCACATCAATTTTTCAAAAGAGGAATTGGAACGCATAAAAATACAAGGTGTTTTAAAAAGAAGGTTGCTCCGTGTCTATCCATATGCTGTAATGACAGCTGAAAATTTAGAAACAATTAATGCCAATTTAGCAAAGATGGAAACACGTTCGCAAAGACGAACTTATATTAAACGTTCAGAAAGATATTTAAGAAATCAGTTTGAAGAGCGTCTAAAGAAATTGCCAAGAAAAGACGGACAGATCTTAGTTAAATTGATTCACAGACAAACCAATCAAACAACTTTCGAGCTTATTAAAGATTTTAAAAGTGGCTGGAGCGCCTTTTGGGGAAATCAAGCAGCCAAAATATTTGATATCAATCTAAAAACAACCTATGCTCCTGCAGATGTTTTAGAAGATTTTTACATTGAAATGCTTTTGAATGAATTAAGTAAAGAAGGGAAAATCAATTATAAACCTGCTGCTCGCGATCTAAAGATGGAGCAAGTAAAAGTAGTTTGGAAAAACAAATTAGGAGACTCAGGTTATTACCCAGATATTGATTTATAAAAAGTTTTTTGCTATCTTTGTAACAAGCATTTATTTATGGAACAATTCATCGTATCAGCACGAAAATACCGCCCTCAAAGATTTGAAGAAGTTGTAGGGCAACAAGCTATTACCAATACACTCATTAACGCTATTGAAAACAATCACTTAGCGCAGGCTTTGTTGTTTACAGGACCGCGTGGAGTAGGTAAGACCACTTGTGCAAGAATCTTAGCGAGAAAAATTAATCAGAATGGATACGATGACCCAAATGAAGATTTTGCATTTAATGTTTTTGAACTAGATGCCGCTTCAAACAACTCTGTAGATGACATTCGTAATCTGACAGATCAAGTGCGGATTCCACCTCAAACAGGAAAGTACAAAGTCTATATTATAGATGAAGTTCATATGCTTTCTTCAGCAGCTTTCAATGCTTTTTTGAAAACTTTGGAAGAGCCGCCAAATCATGCAATTTTTATTTTGGCAACCACAGAAAAGCACAAAATTATTCCTACAATATTATCACGCTGTCAGATATTTGATTTTAAAAGAATCACGGTGAATGATGCCAAAGAGCATTTAAAATTAGTTGCAGATAGTCAAGGCATTACTTATGAAGAAGATGCTTTGCAAATAATTGCACAAAAAGCTGATGGAGCAATGAGAGATGCATTGTCAATTTTTGACCGTGTGGTTTCTTATTGTGGAAGCAACCTAACAAGACAAGCTGTAGCCGAAAATTTAAATGTTTTAGATTATGATTATTATCTTAAAGTAACAGATTTAATCATTGCAAACGATATTCCAAATTTGTTGCTTTCTTACAATGATATTTTGGCAAAAGGTTTTGATGGCCAGCATTTTATTATGGGATTAGCCTCTCATTTTAGAAACCTTTTGGTGTGTAAAAACCCAGAAACGTTAAGCTTGTTAGATGTAAGTGATGAAAACAAAACTTTATTTCATGTTCAATCACAAAAAATTGAAAATAACGTTTTGATCGAAGCTATTCAATTAGCAAACGAGTGTGATTTAAAATTTAAATCTTCTCAAAATCAACGCCTTTTAGTTGAGTTATGTTTGATGCAGTTAGCAACATTAACTCACCCTGAAAAAAAAAATTTAAATTTAAATTAATTCCTGCAAGCTTTTTCTCACGTTCGCCAAATAAAATCAACGAGATTAAGATAGAACCTGAAAAAGTTGAACCAAATAAATTAACCGATAGGGCAGTTAGCAACAACCAGTCGGTTGAAGACACTTCATTGGTTACTCAAAAAGTTCAATTATCAAAAAGCACCAATGAACATACATTTACTTCTGGACTTTCTCTGAAAAGTATTAAGAAAAAGCGAGAACTAGAAGCCTCTATTAATCCGCTGAAAAATAACATCGAAGATTTACCTAAAGACCCTTTTACTTTTGATGAATTCAAAGAACATTGGGACTTTTGTTCCGATCAATTTTACAAGACTGGTAGAATGTTGATGTCATCAACTATGAAAATGGCACAACTTTCTATGGAAGAACATGTTGTAATAGTCGAGTTTCCCAATAAAGGAAGTCAGTTAAGTTTTGAAGAAAACCTTTATGATTTGAGTTCTTATATTCAAAGAAAATTGAATAATTATCATTTAAAATTTGATGTTAGAGTGAATGAAACAGTTGAAATCAAGAAAACGTATACTATTGATGATCGACTTAATTACTTAAAAGAAGTCAATCCGAATTTAGAAACATTAATTCAAGCTTTCGATTTAGATTTAAATGCATAAAAAGTTAAAAAAATAGTTACGAGCGACTAAAAAGTCTATTAAAGATTTGTAAACCTAAAAAACTCGTGTTATGTTTGCAATCAAAGAAAGCAATTTTACAATTATTGGAGAGGTGCCGGAGTGGTAACGGAGCAGATTGCTAATCTGTCATCGGGTAACCGATGCCAGGGTTCGAATCCCTGTCTCTCCGCTTTTTTTTAATCCTTTTATTTCCCTTCTATTATTCACTGTTTTTTTGAAAAAAAAGCATAACTAATTTGATGTCAGTGTTTTTTTATTATCTTTATTGTCGATTTGAACTTTAATTCTGAAAGTATGACAAAAAGATTATATTTTATACTGATGGTTTTATCTTTTGGTTCTGCAGTTTCACAGCCTATTTCTACTTTCCAACAGTTTACAGGATCCTATGATTTTACTATGATTGGAAACACAATGAATGCCGCCCCAAATGGAACTGGAGCTGCTTGTATGATGTTGACTCAATCAAATGCTTTATTGAATTTAGCTCCAAATCAAACTGTAGAGGCTGCTTATCTATATTGGTCTGGATCAGGAAGTTTACAAGATGCCGATTTAAATGTTAGTTTGAACGGAGTTCCCATTACAGCTCAAAGAACTTTTAGTGTTAATTATATGGGAAACACTTATCCTTTTTTTGGAGCCTACGCAGATGTGACAAATCTAGTGCAAGCAACTGGAAATGGACTCTACACTTTATCAAACTTTGATATAAACGCTGTGCTGCCTCATTATTGTCCCAATGGATTGAATTATGCAGGTTGGTCTGTAGTTGTTGTTTATGAAGATTTGAATCTACAAAACAGAGTTGTAAATTTATATGATGGTTTTGAAATTGTTAATCCAGACAATCAGTTTATTTCCATTACTTTAAGAGGATTGAATGTAACGAATGTTGCTGGTGCAAAATTGGGTTTTTTAGCATGGGAAGGAGATGAAAATATAGCAGTTTCAGAAGAGCTTCGCATCAACAATAGTGTAGTTAGTAATCCTCCGCTTAATCCTGCAAACAATGTCTTTAATGGAACCAATAGCTATACAAATTCCAATACACTGTATAACATGGATTTGGACTATTTCATGATTTCTAATTTTATAACTGTTGGCGATACTTCTTTGAATTTTTCCATTTCCTCTGTTCAAGATTTAATTATTTCAAATGTATTTGCTGTTACTCTAACTAGTTTGTTTGCTGATGCTACAATTGAGATCGATACAGAAGAATTAGCATGTTCTAGTCGGGAAATTAATTTAGATTATACGGTATATAACCACGATGGAACAACCGATTTACATCCAAATGTGCCTATTGCCTTTTATGCTGATGATATTTTAGTAGCACAATCATCCACTAAAACATCAATATCAATTGGGGGTTCTGAAAGTGGTAGTTTATCCATTCTAATTCCAACAAATATTGCTGATGATTTTGTTTTGAAAGCAGTTGTAGATGATGATGGTACAGGTAATGGAATCATCATTGAACTGGATGAAGAAAATAACGAAGATGAAAAAGAAATCCAACTTTTGAAAAATCCTCAAATAGGAAAACCCGAAGATCTGTTTGTTTGTGACGAAAATAAAGTTGGTTCTATTTATTTTGATCTCACAGTAAACGAGCATCAAGTACTTTTAGATTCGAGTCATACAATTTCCTATTACGAATCTGAAGAAGATGCAAACAATAAAGTAAATTCAATTGTAAACACTACAAATTATCAAGTTGAGAGTTACTCTTTTAGACGCATTTGGATACGTGTGGAGGATTTGAATACTGGCTGTTTTTCAATAACTTCATTTCGTGTAACTGCTAAAAGAAAGGTTTTTGGAGAAATAGAACAACCTTTTATGATTTGTAGTAAAAAAGAGCGTTCTACGCATGCCAATTTAGATGTAGTTTATAGAATTCTTGCTCAAAAATTTGATTTTGCAGACGAGATTCAATTAAATTTTTATCCTTCTTGGCAAGATGCACAGAATCAAACTAACGAAATCAAAGAAACATCCGATTTTAGAGTACCTTATTTCCCATTTATAGTTTTTGTAATGGCAAAAGGAGAACAGGTGCTTTGGTGTGACGATTTAATTGAAGTACAAATCAATCAATGTATAGTTCCTAAAGGGATTTCACCAAATTCTGATGGAATGAACGACGGATTAGATCTTACAAACTTTTACCTTTTAGATTTAAAAATATACAACCGTTACGGAAATTTGGTTTATGAACATGGCGATGGTTACACCAATCAATGGAAAGGTCAGGATAAGAATGATAATATACTGCCAGCAGGAACTTATTTTATCGTTTTTCGGACCGAGTTTGATAATTATTCAGGCTATGTTTATGTGATTAGAGAAAAACCATAAAAATCAACAATTTTGCCTTTCTAAATAAATTAATAAATGACAGTGAAATCAAATAATTTTAATATATTAGCGCCAACTTATTTAGATTTGAACGATGATTAAAAAATTACTTGCACTTTCATTTTTTATCGGCTACACTATAACAACAACTGCACAGGATTTCTCCTTGTTCAATCAGTTTTATGGACATTATGATTTTACAATGATTGGTAATACGTTGAATCCAAATGCAAATAGTAACTCAAATACTATTTGTGCCTTATTACCATCATCATCGGCAGATTTAAACTTAACATCCGATCAAAAAGTTAAAGCTGCTTATCTTTATTGGTCTGGACCAGGCACACCTAATACTGCAGATGTAAATGTTAGGCTAAACGCTGTTGAAATTAATTCTGAGCGCACTTATTTTGTTGCTTTTTCAACCTCGAGTGGACCCTTAGGAATTTTTGGTGCCTTTGCTGATGTAACTGATTTAGTGAAAGAGCAAAAAAATACAAACTATACTTTTTCTGATCTCAGTTTTTCAAACAGCACTTTAATGCATTATTGTGCAAATGGAATTAATTATGCGGGTTGGGCAATAATAGTCATATATGAACAAGAATCATTGCCAAAGAATTTAGTTACCGTTTATGATGGGTTTATAGGTATTGAAGGAAGTAATCCTGTACAGACGGTACTTTTAGATGGTTTTGAGATTACAGATGTCAACGATTCGAAGATAGGTTTTTTAGCGTGGGAAGGTGATGCACTTATTTCAAATGAAGAGCTTAGAATCAATAATTTGGTTGCTAGTAATGCTCTAAATCCCCCGAATAATCCTTTTAATTCAACCAATAGTTTCACCAATTCTAATCAGCTTTGGAATATGGATCTAGATTATTATATGTTGGATAATTATGTTGATGTAGGCGATACTTCACTCAAAGTTCAGGTGTCTACAGCAGGTGATGTTATTATTCTACACGGAATTGCGCTGTCTTTCGGATCTAAACTTCCAGATGCCACAATTAAAATAGATGAAATTAAAAGTAAGTGTTTTACCAGAATATTTGATTTGCATTATACTGTTTCTAATACCAATGGTGAACATTTACTTTTACAGGGAACACCAATTGCTTTTTATATAGGTGATGAATTAATAGGTACGGATATTTTGAGTGAGGATGTACCAATCGGTGGTAGTTTATCTGATAATATTACATTAACATCAGCCGATTACTATGGTGTTAAATTTGAAATTACCGCTGTGGTTGATGATGATGGTACCGGTAAAGGTAAAATATTTGAAATAGATGAAAACAATAATAGCGATCTTAAACTCGTTAATTTATTTGGAGATGATTGTTATATTCCGAGAGGAATTTCTCCAAACGGAGATGGTAAAAATGACGGTTTCGATCTTGAAGTTTTCTATCTAGATAATTTGAAAATATACAATCGATACGGTAATTTAGTTTACGAACACGGTGAAGGCTATACGAATCAATGGGAAGGACAAGATAACAATGATAGATTATTGCCTGCAGGAACTTATTTTTATGTATTTACAACTGCTTATGATACTTATTCCGGATACGTTCAATTGATTCGAGAAATTAGATGAAACCTAAAATAGAATTTATACTTGAAAATAGGGGAGTGATTGATTCACTCCTTTTTTTGTTGATTTAAAGAACTATTTGGTTTCGCCGTTCAAATTAAAAAACATTACAATAAGAACTTCTTTTTAAAATAACACTCTTTATTTCTATTGAATAACTTATAGGTTCTGCCTTGTTGAAGTGAAGCTTTATAAACAATGTTGTAAATGTTTATTTATTAAGTATTTGGGTTTATTTCACATAACGAAGAAAACACTACAGAACTTATGATTTAAAAAAATACCCTCTAAAATTTAGAGGGCATTTATTATAAGATTATTTCTTCTTTTTACCAGGTTGTTGTTGCTGTTGTTGCTGTGCCTGTTCCATCATTTCTTCCATTCTACGTTGGAATTTTGATTTTGGACGCTCTTTTGTTCTGTTCTCTTCAACAATTATTTTTACTTTGTCTTCGGTAACAATTTTGTTTTTAATTACATACATAATTCCGATAGTAATTAAGTTAGAGATAAAGTAATAAAGAGACAATCCAGATGCATAGTTATTAAAGAAAAACAACATCATCAATGGTGAAATGTAAATCATGATTTTCATGATTTTACTCATATCCGGCATTCCTTCTTGTTGTGGTTGCATCGCAGCTTGATCTCCTGTTGTCATTTTCATGTACACAAACATAGCTAAAGCGGCTAGAATTGGGAACAATGCTACGTGACTTCCATACCATGGAATATTAAACGGTAGTTGTGCAATACTGTCATAAGATGATAAATCATCTGCCCACAAGAACGGTTTTTGTCTCAAATCAAAAGCAGAAGGGAAGAACATGAATAAAGCGTAGAAAACAGGAATTTGTAAAAACATAGGTAAACATCCTGCCATTGGATTAACACCCGCTTTATTGTATAGCTTCATAACTTCTTGCTGCTTTTTCATTGGGTCTTTTTTGTACTTCTCGTTGATTTCATTAACTTCCGGACGAATCACTTTCATTTTTGCTTGTGAAACATACGATTTGTACTGAATCGGCGACATGATAAGACGGATTACAATCGTAAAAAGAATAATTGCTGCTCCGTGTGGAATCAAATTAGATAATATTGTGAATAATGGTACAATGATTAGTTTGTTTAACCATCCAAAAATTCCCCAACCTAATGGAACAATTTCATCTAAGTTTCGATCATAATCATTTAAAATGTTATAATCTGCAGGACCCATATAAAGATTCATATTGTAAGTCAATTCACCACCTTTAAATTCTAAAGGTAATTTCACTTCAAAATCTTTTAAATAAGCTTGAGTTTCATCTTCATCATCTACTAAGTTTTCTTGACTAACTACTGCATTATTAATTGCTGTATCAGTCAATAAGATAGAAGTAAATAAATGTTGTTTAAAAGCCACATATGTTAAATCTTTTACATTGTCTGTAGCTGATTTGGCTGCATTTAAATAATCGTCTTTACCGTTTTCGTATTCAAAAACTACTTCAGTATAGCGGTTCTCATATTTAATTGACTTTTCGTTTCGCGTAGCTTTTAACTGCCAATTAAGTTCGGCTGATTTTGAAGCGTCAATTACGTTGTCTAATCCAATAGTTCTGATGCTTAAATCCATCATGTAATCGTCTGGTTTTACAACATAACGATACTCTAAGTAAGAGGATTCAGCTGCTTTTAACTTCATTGAAACCACAGTGTTTTCACCTTCTTTGCTTACTGTAGGTTCAAAAAGTAAATCTTTGGTAGAAAGTACTCGGTTGTCTTTGGTAGCAAATTGCAAATCCAATTTAGAATTGTTGTCTGCAATGATTTTTACCAATTCGTCTGAGTCACTCGATAAACGTTTTTGATTGTTTATTGTTGCTTCTTTGATATAACCACCTTTGTTGGAAAAAATCAGAGTAAAAACTCCATTATCTACAACAACATCTTCGGCATTTACAACCGAAGGAAGTGAGGCGCCATAGGCAAAAGAACCCAAGTTTGCTTTTAACTGTTCGCTAGCAATAGTATCTGTAGCGGCAGAAAGAGCCAATTGTTCAACCGATTTTTCTGGAGCAGATGCAACTTCAGTTTGTGCTTCCTCTTTTTGATTTTCGGTAGCGTCTGGAAACATTTCACCAGACATCATCCAAATCAATAAAATAGTAATCAAAGCCATTCCAATCAGGCTACTCCTATCTAATTTCTTTTCTTCTTCCATTCTAAAAAAAATAACTTACTGAAAATAAATTCTAAGTATTAGTATTAAACTTTTTGTTCACAGCTGCTTTTACAAAACTCACAAATAAAGGGTGTGGATTAGCAACGGTTGATTTATATTCTGGATGGTATTGAACTGCAACAAAAAATGGATGTTTAGGTAGTTCAATGATTTCAACCAACTTGGTTTCAGGATTTACACCTGAAGCAACCATTCCAGCACTTTCAAAATCCAATAAGTAATAATTATTGAATTCATAACGATGACGATGACGTTCGTTGATCAGATTTGTTCCGTAGATTTCGAAAGCTTTAGTACCTTCTTTAATTTCACAATCCCAACCACCTAAACGCATGGTACCACCTTTGTCGGTGATTTCCTTTTGCTCTTCCATGAAAGTTATCACTGGATGTGGGGTATTGTCGTTCATTTCCGCAGAATTTGCATTTTCATATCCCAAGACATTTCTAGCGTATTCTACTACAGCCATTTGCATTCCTAAACAAATTCCTAAAAAAGGAATGTTGTTTTCACGTGCGTAACGAACGGTTTTGATTTTACCTTCAATTCCTCTAGAACCAAAGCCTGGAGCAACTAAAATTCCGTCTAAGTTTTTTAATTTATCTATTATATTGTTTTGCGTCAGATATTCTGAATGAATGCTTACAATATTTACTTTAGTGTAATTTTCGGCACCAGCATGAACAAACGATTCCAAAATGGATTTGTAAGAATCTTGCAACTCAACATATTTACCAACTAAACCAATGTTGATGGTGTGTTTTGGATTTTTTAAACGATGTAAGAAATCGTTCCATTTATTTAAATTAGGTAATCCTTTTTCTGGTAAGTCTAACTTCTTTAAGGTTACGGTATCTAAACCTTCATCCAACATATTATTTGGCACTTCGTAAATAGTAGAAGCGTCTAATGATTGAATTACAGATTCGCGAGAAACATTACAAAAAGCAGCCAGTTTTTCTTTGATTTCCGAAGACAATTCATGTTCTGATCTGCAAACTAAAATATCTGCTTTGATACCGCTTTCCATCAATGTTTTAACAGAATGCTGGGTTGGTTTTGTTTTTAATTCTCCTGCAGCTGCCAAATAAGGAACTAAGGTTAAATGTATAACAACAGAATTGTTTTCTCCCAAATCCCAAACCAATTGACGAACAGATTCAATATAAGGTAAAGATTCTATATCGCCAACAGTTCCACCAATTTCAGTAATCACAATGTCGTAATCGCCTGATTTACCTAGCAATTGCATGCGTTCTTTGATTTCGTTGGTGATATGTGGAATTACTTGAACCGTTTTGCCTAAAAATTCACCGCGACGTTCTTTTTCGATTACAGATAAATAAACTCGCCCAGTGGTTACATTATTCGCTTGTGAGGTTGGAACGTTTAGAAATCGTTCGTAATGTCCCAAATCCAAATCTGTTTCAGCTCCATCATCAGTTACGAAGCACTCTCCGTGTTCATAAGGATTTAGAGTACCTGGATCCACATTGATGTAAGGGTCAAATTTTTGAATTGTGGTTCTATATCCTCTAGCTTGTAACAATTTGGCTAAAGACGCTGCTATAATTCCTTTTCCAAGGGAAGATGTTACGCCACCAGTTACGAATATATATTTACATTGTTTCATTGTGATAAGTATGTTGCGTTCTCGTATTATAAACTTGGCAAAATTACAATTATAATTTGGGTTATGAAAACTTAGTTTTGATTATTGTGCGATAAAAACTTTAAGAGAAGTCAACTAGGTTGATAGCGAAATATTATTGATTTCGATCAACGCATTAAAAACCGTTCACTGTCTGTCTTATTGCGACTAATTTTTTCATCAATCCTTCAAAATGATCCAAATGAAGCATATTTGCTCCATCACTTTTAGCATTTGTAGGGTCAAAATGTGTTTCTATAAAAATTCCATCCACACCTGTTGCGATGCCTGCTTTAGCAATGGTTTCAATTAAATCGGGTCTTCCTCCAGTTACACCACTTGATTGATTTGGCTGTTGCAATGAATGTGTGATATCTAAAACGGTTGTTGCGTATTGTTGCATCACAGGAATTCCTCTAAAATCAACAATCATATCTTGATAGCCAAACATGGTTCCTCTGTCTGTAATCATTACATTTTCATTGTTGCTGTCTAAAACTTTTTGTACAGCATGTTTCATGCTTTCCGGACTCATGAATTGTCCTTTTTTCAAGTTGATTGTTTTTCCTGTTTTTGCAGCAGCTACAACCAAATCCGTTTGTCTTACTAAAAAAGCCGGAATTTGAAGTATATCAACATAAGCAGCCGCCAATTCTGCATCGCTACTTTCGTGAATATCAGTTACAGTAGGAACGCCAAACTCATTAGATACTTTTTGTAAAATTCTCAAAGCTTTTTCGTCGCCAATTCCTGTAAAAGAATCAATTCTAGAGCGATTTGCTTTTTTAAAAGAGCCTTTAAATACAAAAGGAATTTTTAAGTCATCGGTTATTTTTAAGAGGCGTTCTGCAATCTTAAATGCCATTTCTTCACTTTCAATGGCGCAAGGGCCTGCTAAAATGAAAAAGTTACCGCTGTCTATGTTTTTTATATTTGGTAGGTGTTGTAAGTTCATTATTTAGTTTTTTTAATTGATTTTTTAGAAGCTTCTATTTTTGCTATTTCTGTTTTTTTTGATTTAAAAATCCAAGAATAAATTGCAGTGTAAATTACACCTAACGACATGGCGTTCATTACACCTTGTTTAAAGCTAATGTTTAGATTGTGAATAGCTTCTAGAGACGCTCTGTCTTGATTTCCATATTTTAGCTGGTGTTCAATAACGTTTGAAAAATAATCTGGTGAAATCGATTCGTAAATTATATATTGAGCTATCGGACTAAGGATGGCTGTAAGTCCAGTAAGAAATAAGCCGTATTTAAATGCATCTTTAAACTCCCAAACAGTTTCTTTTCCCAGTGATTTTTTTTTGTCTATGTACGCAAAAGCCCATAAAAAAGTGATGAGTACAAAGTATAAAAAAGCTGTAAACATAATATTACTAAAGTCTTCGTGATAGCCCAAAGCCTTTTCAATTGCTGCCCATACACAGGCAAAAAGGGTTATAATTGCAGCCCATTTAAGTTGAATTCCTATATTTCCCATATTCGATTTAAAAGTTTTAACAAAAATAATCAATATAAAAGCAGAAAAAAAATGCTTGCGATGAAAAAGTAAAAGATTTTTTTCTTATTTTTATTAAACCGAAACACAACGGATTTATTAAGAAAAAAAATAGAAGATATGAAAAGATTAATATTGATCAGGCATGGAAAGTCTTCTTGGGATCAACCGCTTGAAGATCATGAGCGTCCACTTTCAAACAGAGGCATATCAAATAATAATATCGTTTTTGAACATTTACAAAAGCAATTACCCGAACGCTTTTTAGTTTGGTCTAGCTCAGCTAAAAGAGCCCACGATACAGCTAAAATCTTTAATGAAGTAAATGGAATACCACAAGAATCAACGGTGGTAAAATCAGAATTGTACACCTTTGATTACGCGAACTTAATGAAAAGTATAAAAAAATGTGAAAGTTCTGTGCCAAACTTAATTCTTTTTGGACATAATAACGCTATCACAGATTTTGTTAATACCTTTGGAGATAAATATATCGATAATGTTCCGACTTCTGGAGTCGTAATGTTGGATTTTGATGAAGAACATTGGAACACTATAGATAAAGGAAGGGTATTAATCACTTTATTTCCAAAAGATTTAATTAATGCAAATAGCAAGACCTAAGTATATTGATCGTGAAAAAAGCTGGTTGGCTTTTAATGAACGAGTTTTACAAGAAGCAGCAGATCAAACAGTTCCTTTATTGGATCGCTTAAGATTTTTAGGCATTTTTTCTAATAATTTAGACGAATTTTTTAGAGTTCGTTACGCAACTGTTCGTAGAATATCCCTATCGAAGCAAGGAAATAAAAAATTAGGTAGTGGAATCAATGCTAAAACACTCTTACAAGATATTACCGATATTGTAATCAAATTACAAGCTAAAAGTCTTCAGATTTTGGAAGAAATCGAAAAGCAATTAGAACAAGAAGATATTTATATATTAGATGAAAAGAATCTAGATGAAGATCAACAAAAATTCATCAAAGATTTTTTTATTCAAAAGGTCAGTCCGGTTTTAGTAACGATTGTTTTGAATGACTTAATAGAATTTACTCATCTACGAGATTCTTATGGTTATTTAGCTGTAAAATTGATTAAAAAAGCAGACGACAATTCTCCGAAATCTGAAAAAAAGAGAACAAGATATGCTTTAATTGAAATTCCCGCAGACATCAATCGTTTCGTAGAGTTACCTAAAAAAGACGGGAAAAATTATATTATACTATTAGACGATGTGATTCGTTTTAATTTAGACTATATTTTTTCAATCTTCGAATTTGAAAGTATTTCTGCGCACATGATTAAGATTACACGTGACGCAGAATTGGACTTTGATTCGGATTTACACAAATCATTTCTAGAAAAAATATCAACATCTGTTCGTGATCGTCGAGTAGGCGAGGTGGTTCGATTTGTATATGACGAAGATATAGATTTAGATACCTTGAGTTTCTTCTTAGAGAAAATGGATATTGAGGCGGTAGATAGTATCATTCCAGGCGGTAGGTATCACAACCGTCGCGATTATATGAATTTTCCCAATTTGGGAAGAAAAGACTTGCTTACACCAAGGATCCATCCCTTACCTGTAAATGGATTGTCTTTAGAGATGAGTATGTTTCAGCAAATTAAAGCTAAAGATTATCTGATTCACACGCCTTATCAGTCTTTTAATTACGTAGTTAAGTTTTTACGAGAAGCTGCTTTAGATCCAAAAGTTACAAGTATTAAAATTACATTGTATCGTTTAGCAAAAAACTCTCAGATTATTTCGTCTTTAATAAACGCTGCAAAAAATGGTAAACAAGTAACGGTTCAGATTGAGCTTCAAGCGCGTTTCGATGAAACAAGTAATATCAACTATGCAGAAATGATGCAAGCAGAAGGTATTAAACTGATTTTTGGTGTGAAGGGATTGAAAGTTCACAGCAAAATCTGTGTTGTTGAACGCATGGAAAATAAAAAAGTAAAACGTTATGGTTTTATTTCCACAGGTAACTTTAATGAAAGCACCGCTACGCTTTATACCGATGTTACTTTATTGACTTCAAACAACGGAATCATGAAAGAAGTAGGTAGGGTGTTCGAGTTTTTTGAAGTGAATTATCGGATCTATCGTTACAAAGATTTAATCGTTTCTCCACATTATACACGTAGCAAATTTGTAAAATTGATCGATGGTGAAATAGAAAAAGCTTTGAACGACAAGCCGGCTATGATTCGTTTGAAAATGAACAGTTTATCCGATTATAAAATGATTGATAAATTGTATGAAGCAAGCAGAGCAGGTGTTAAAATTCAATTGATCGTAAGAGGTATTTGTTGTTTGATACCTGGAATTGAAGGTTTAAGCGATAATATTGAAGCCATAAGTATTGTAGATAATTTATTAGAACATTCTAGAATTTATATTTTTGGAACAGATGAAGATTCAAAGGTTTATATTTCATCTGCCGATTTTATGACTCGTAATATTGATGAAAGGGTTGAAGTTAGTTGCCCAATCTATGACGAAGCAATCAAACAAGAGTTGATTGAAACATTCGATATTTATTGGAATGGAAATGTGAAAGTACGTTTACATTCTGAACGCTTAGAAAATCGTTACAAACGTATCGGCGAAAATCGTTGCAGAGCACAAGAAGCGATGTATAATTATTATAGAGATAAAATTGAATTGGTAATTGAACAATGATAAAAATAAAAAAATACGCAGCAATCGATATTGGCTCTAATGCTATGAGAGTATTGATTGCTAATGTGATTGAAGAAAAAGGAAAAGCAACGCAATTCAACAAAAGTCATTTGGTCCGTGTCCCCATTCGTTTAGGTCAGGATGCTTTTACAGTGGGAGAGATTTCAAAAGAAAGTGCAGATAGGATGATTAAAGCGATGAAAGCTTTCAAACTGTTAATGGAAGTTTATCAAGTAGAAAAATTTGCTGCTTGCGCTACTTCAGCCATGCGAGAAGCTTTTAATGGTAAAGATCTTGTTGAGAGAATCGAGGACGAAACGGGTGTGAAAATTGATATTATTGATGGAAAAACAGAGGCTGCTATAATTTCCAATTCAAATTTAGCAGCTTATATAAGTACGAAAAGCAATTATCTTTATGTTGATGTTGGAGGTGGAAGTACAGAATTTACCTTGTTTTCTAAAGGGAAAAGATTGGTTTCTAAATCCTTTAAAAACGGAACAGTTCGCTTGTTGAACGAAATGGTTCCAGAAGGCGTTTGGTCGGAAATTGAAAAATGGATTAAAGAACAGACAGTAAATATGGAATCGATTGAAATAATTGGTTCGGGTGGAAACATCAATAAAATATTTAAAATGTCAGGGAAAAATCAACAAAGACCATTAACTTTAACGTATCTAAATCAGCAATATAAATTTTTAAATTCGCTTTCTTATGAAGAGCGCATTTCTAATTTAGGATTAAATCAAGATAGGGCAGACGTGATTATTCCTGCAGTTAAAATATATTTGCATGCAATGAAATCTTGTAATGCTAAACACTTATATGTGCCAAAAATTGGACTTTCCGACGGTATTGTAAAAGCGATGTATTATAACACTACCGAGATTCATGCACATACATTATGATAAATTCAATGAGCTTTGAAGAGTTAAAAGAGTTTTTAGATTATAAAGCAGATCAATACAACCACCCAGATTTCATAGATTCAGATCCAATTCAGATTCCACATCAATTTGATTTGAAGGAAGATATAGAAATAAGTGGCTTTTTAGCTTCAACAATTGCATGGGGAAATCGCAAAATGATCATCAATAGTGCCAACAAAATGATGCAAGTAATGGGAAACAGCCCTTACGACTTTGTGATGTGCGCAACTGAAACCCAAATTCAAGCGATCGATTCTGTGGTGCATCGTACGTTTAATAGTGAGGATTTTCGCTATTTTATTCAATCTTTGAGAAATATCTATCAAAACCATCACGGATTGGAAAATTTATTTTCTAATGTAGAACAAGCTGATTTGCAAAATAGAATATCTGATTTCAAACGAGTTTTTTTTGAAATTGATCATCCACAACGAACAACAAAACATGTTTCTGATCCATTGAAAGGTTCGTCTTCAAAACGAATCAATATGTTTCTTAGATGGATGTGTAGAAAAGATCATTCTGGAGTCGATTTTGGAATTTGGAATCGAATTTCACCTTCTGAATTATCGTGTCCTTTGGATGTACATTCTGGAAATGTTGCCCGAAATCTTGGATTATTACAACGAAAACAAAACGATCATAAAGCTGTTCGAGAATTAGACAGCGCCCTGAGAACTTTTGATCCAAAAGATCCTGTAAAATACGATTTTGCTTTGTTTGGATTAGGTGTTTTTGAAGGGGTGAAGTAAGGCATTAAATTGAATAAACTTCGGATTATTCAATTTAGTGTCTCGGATTTTTTAAAATTCCATCGGATCTTTGAAAACAAATTTCTTAAGATTTCTCCACGAAAGCCCAATTCCTGCTTGAATTTTTCGAGGCGCCGAATCAACGTTTGTGCCTGCAAATAGATCCATCTGTAAATCAGGACTTAATTTATAAGTCAATCCGCCTTTCAATAAGGCTTCGTTTTTAAATGGAACAGTAAAACCATTATAATTACGATCAATGATTCCGATATGTTCGCCAAAAACACTCACACGTTGACTTATGCCTAAAGAAGCAGTCACCACATAACTCCAGTTTTTAAAATCTTTGTCTGTTATATGACTACCAATTAAGTTATAGGTTATGCTAAAACGCTCGTTCCAGTGTTGCTGCGCTATAAGCATTGTTTTTAAGCCTGTTTCTGGTAACTCTGGATAATATAAATTGTTTTCTGTATTCATTTGAACTCCAGCATAAACCGAAATAGCGGGAATCAAACGACGCCATTTAAACTTTTGATTGGCTTTCCAACTGTAAACATTTCTTTTTTCTACATAATACTTATAATGATCGTATAAGAGATATTTTGCTCCAAAATTTAATTGACTAATTCCAGATTTTGAAAAAGTTTCATTGAGCTGTTGTTGCTTATAGCTTGAAAAATTCAAATCAGCAATAAATTCTAATTGATCGGTTATTTCACCATATCTCACTTGAAGTTGAAAATTATTTTGTTGATTTTTCTGATCGTTTTTAAATTGATCATTTTGGTAGGTAAAACCACCTTCTATTTGAACAATTCCTTTACTAACGCTGTAGGCACCCATAGAAGAACTGGGGCGATTGGTATTGATTTCTTTGGTATATTGTGCGTTTGCAGAGAAAAAAGCCAAAAACACAGTGGTTATTAACAGTTTTATTTTCATTTTTTTTGAGCAATAATTAAATGGTTATGACCAAATTGTTTTTTATAAGACTGAATATCGAATTTATCTTTTAATTGATTGACAAGCTTTTGGTTTCTTAAATCATGTGAATCTTCTAAAATAAAAGTATTAAAAATTACGCTTCCGGATCGTTTTAAACTGTTAAAAATTTGATCCATAAATGTTTGATGAAATACAAATTCAGGGATTATTGCATCGTAAAACAAATCTACAATAATTAAATCGTGGGTTTTGGTGTTGTACTTGAGATAGTTAAAGGCATCTTGGTTAAGAATTTCTAACCGATGATTGGGAATGATATTGAATTCATTGATCGCAATTTCGATCATTATTGGGTCGATTTCAATTGCTGTGATTCTCGCCTTTGATTTAAATTCATTTTTCAATTGCAATACCACATCTCCGCCGCCCAAACCAAGTATAAGAATCTCTGCATCTTCGCTTTTGAAATCTGACTTCGTTTTTTTTAGAGCAAATTGCAATACTTTACCTAAATTTCCATAAGAATAGTTGGTGTTTAAAGTGTCTAAAACCCGTTTTCCATTTACCCAATTAATTTCAAGAGTGCCATTGTAGACAGATTCGTACTTTTTTTCGTTGATCACACTTACATAGCTTCCGTATTTTTTCAACCAATTCATTGTTGCGTATATCTTTTAAAACTACCGTCGCTGTAAAAGACAACTATACTGTCTATATCAGCTGTAATTTTGGAAGCGAAAGATAAGTCGTTTTCTGAAATTGTCAAGTTTTTTTTCGAATAATTTTTTTCTACTGGAATATTATTCTCAACAGTAGGTGAGGGTATAGTATCGGTTGAATTTTCTTCTTGTTTGATTTTCTCTGATGATGATATTTCTGATTTTTCAAAATTGATCCGAGAATTCAAAAAAGGCTCTGTTCCATAGATCAACCATTCTAAATTTAAACTTGGAAAGTTAGTATGAAGTTTCGTTATGAATTCCAAGCTTGGGCGATTTCGTTCAGAAATTAAATGAGAGATGGTAGCCTTCGGTACTGAAATCTTGTCGGCTAATTCGGTTGTACTTAGATTAAAATGTGTCATAATTTGATGTAACTGCTCAGAAAATTTCATAAAAAATGTTTTTAAAAATACAAATCTATGCATAATTACAAATGTAAACAAGAATAATTTAATATTGTAAACTCCAATTTTTGATTAAACTTAAAGTTGAGATAAAAACATTTTATCGATTGATATTAAATTAATTAGTTGTATTTGATTATTGACGAAACCAATTGTTTACAAATGTAAATTTACATTTGTAAACAATAATTATTCTCGAGTTTTAGCAGAACATTCTTTCAAAAAAAGTAAATAGTATTTGAAATGAAATTGTAATGAAGGTTGTACATTTGAAAAAATAATTTCATATAAAATGACTATTTTTAATCCACATATAGTTGCCGATTTTTCAAAAAGATATTTGACAAACGTTCACTTAGAATCTTTTTTAAAGAGATTGAATCCTGAAATCTTTAATCAAAGTATTGCTGGTTATAGTGTAGAAAACAGACCAATTTATCGACTTGATTTTGGTTCAGGCTCATTTAAAATTTTACTTTGGTCTCAAATGCACGGTAATGAGACGACTACAACAAAAGCTGTTATTGATTTATTGAATGAATTAAATTCGAATCTAAATTCTAATTGGCTTTCCATATTTTCTTTTACTTTTCTGCCTCTGTTAAATCCAGATGGTGCTGAAAATTATACTAGAGTGAATGCAAATCAAGTGGATTTAAACCGTGATTCAATAGAGTTAAGTCAACCTGAGTCAAGAGTATTAAGGGAAATTATTGAAGAAGTTAAGCCCAATTTGGCTTTAAATATGCACGATCAACGTACTATTTTTTCGGCTGGTCCAGAGGCAAATCCGGCCACTATTTCTTTTTTGGCACCGTCTTTTAATGAATCACGAGAGGTAAACGAAGTTCGTTTATTTGCTATGAAGTTAATCGCTGCCATGAATTCTCAGCTTCAGAAATACATTCCAAATCAAGTCGGCCGATTTGATGATGCTTTTAATATCAATTGTATTGGAGATTATTGTACTCAACAAAATATACCTACGATTTTATTTGAAGCTGGGCATTTTCAAGAAGATTATCAAAGAGAGATGACGAGAAATCTTGTATTGATCAGTTTAAAACATTTAATAGACAGTCTAATATCAGAACAATATACTTCTTATACTTTAGAAGATTACCTGAAAATACCAGAAAATGAGAAGAATTTTGTAGATATCATCGTTGAAAACTTTTCAACAACTAATGATGAATTAATAATTAAAGGTAAAAGAATTCCTTTTCAGTTGAAAGAAGTGTTAAAAATGAATAATATAGAGTTTTTTCCTGAATATGATGATAAATCTGCACCAAATTTTAGGTTTGGTCATAAAACATTAAATCTCAATAGCTTAAAAATTGAATCATTGAAAGAGCTTCAGAAAATTGTTGAAAAATCTACACAATAAGCTTGAATATTTTTACTGTAAATGTTAATGGTATGCTAAAAGTTGAAAATAAAATAGGAAATAAGGTGTTATTTTTAATTTATCGTCGTAATTTTGCTCCCGTTATAATAAATAATTAATTGATAAAATTGTCATATGAGTAAGTTTCGATTAGATGAAATTGATCATCAGATTTTGGATATGTTGATCGAGAACACAAGAGTTCCGTTTACGGATATTGCAAAAAAATTATTAATCTCTGCAGGTACAGTTCACGTGCGTGTTAAGAAAATGGAAGAAGCAGGGATTATTCAGGGTTCAACTTTGTCATTGGATTATGAAAAATTAGGATATTCATTTATTGCATATGTTGGTATTTTCTTGAGTAATACATCACAAACTCAATTCGTTTTAGAGCGCATTAATAATATTCCTTTTGTTACAGTTGCACATATCACTACAGGCAAATACAATATTTTCTGTAAAATCCGTGCAAAAAACACTCGTCATGCTAAAGAAGTTATCTTTATGCTTGATGATATAGAAGGAGTTTACAGAACGGAATCTATGATTTCTTTAGAAGAAAGTATCAACGATAAAAAACGTTTGATGCATACAATTTTCAAAGAAATGTAATTAAAATAATGTAAATTTGAACTGCTCATCCAAAAATGAGCAGTTTTTTTTATGGATTCAATCACTCAAGCCGTCTTAGGTGTTGCTGTTGCACATATTGGCTTTGCTCAAAATACCGACAAAGTGAAAACTGTTTTGTTTGGTGCCATTGTAGCAACTCTACCTGATTTAGATATTTACATCGCGAAGTTTCTAAACGACCCGCTTACCGAGGTTGAAATTCATCGCGGGTTGTCTCATTCGATTCTGTTTTTTCTAGTTTTATCTTTGTTGATCAGTTTTTTGTTTAGAAGCTTTTTTAAGAAAATTTCCTTTAAACGACTTTATCTCACTACTTTTTTCATACTTCTTACGCACTCTCTACTTGATGTATTCACAACTTGGGGCACTCAACTTTTATGGTGGTATCCTGAAAAATTTGCATTGAAATCTATTTTTGTTGTAGATGTTTTTTATACCATCCCGTTGCTTATTGGTGTGATTTGTGGACTAAAAAATCAGAAAGTTCGTTCAACAGTCATAGGACTATCAATTAGTTCTCTTTATTTAGTTTGGGGATTAATTATTCAAAATGTAATTAAAAACGAAGTAAAACAGCAGTTTTCAGCTCAATTTAATACTGAAATGAATCAAATTACTGTAAAACCAACTTTTTTAAACAGTATTTTATGGAACGTGATTATTCAAACGAACGATGGTTTTTATCTCTCTGACCGTTCAATTTTTGATAAAGAATCAATGGAATTTCAGTTTTTTTCACATCAACATGAATTGATTAATCCCATAAAATCTGACCCTAATATTCAAAGATTACTCGCTATTTCGGAAGAGCAATACATTATAACGGAAAATGATAAAGGATTGGTATTTAATGATCTTCGTTTCGGCTTATTAAAAAATGATCCCACAGATGTTCAGTTTGCTTTTTCATATCAATTGATTCCTACAAATGATGGTTATACAATTGAAGAATTACCAAAAGATAGAAGAGATGGAAAACAATTGTTAGTAAATCTTTGGAATAGAATTTTTTAATAATACAATAAGTAAAAGGAATTAAGTTTCCATGTTTTTCTCCTTTATTAAATGTATTTTTGATAAAAATATTAAGAATGAAAATAGTTATTTCTCCAGCAAAATCTTTAGATTATTCAACAAAAGTACCTGTTGCTCATTTTACGAAACCCCAATTTATTAAACAGAGTAAAGAAGTTCATTCGGTTTTAAAAAAACTTTCTCCTAATTCTTTGAAAGATTTGATGAGCATATCTGATAAATTAGCATCACTAAACTGGCAACGAAATCAAGAAAGAAACTTTAAGTTTTCTGAAATAAATGAAACTACAAGACAAGCCATGTATGCTTTTAATGGGGATGTTTACAACGGATTGGATGCTTATACGCTTTCTGAATCACAGATAGATTATGTACAAGAACACTTACGAATTTTGTCGGGATTGTACGGTTATTTGAGACCGTTGGATTTAATCGAACCTTATCGCTTAGAAATGGGTACAAAATTGCAAATTGAAGAAGCGAATAACCTGTATGATTTTTGGAAAAAATCTTTGACACACGCATTAAATAAAGAGTTTAAAAAAAATGATTTTTTAATTAATTTGGCGAGTAATGAATATTTTAATGTTCTAGATAAGAAAGAATTAAAAGCAACTCTAATTACACCTGAATTCAAAGATTATAAAGACGATAAGCTCAAAACAATCAGTTTTTTTGCAAAAAAAGCAAGAGGTTTGATGGTCCGCTTTATGGCTGAAAATAATATAACTAAACCAGAAGACTTAAAACTTTTTCAATCAGAAGGGTATCAATTTGATAATAGCCTGTCAACAGATACAAAATGGGTGTTTACTAGATGATTTAATTGTATAGTATAATCCCAATTCTAAAGCAATTTCTTCAAATCAACTCATAAATGAAATAAGGTTAATGAACCTACCTTTATTTTAATTTTTTGTTTCTAAAGTAGAAACAGCTACCAAATATAATTGTAAAAACATATTATAAATCATTTTTTATAAATATATTTGTTATAAAAAGAAAGTGCTTTGAGAAAGAAAATTGTGAAGGTTTTAAAATATTTTTTAATAACCATAGGCTGTATTTTATTACTGCTTATTGGCATTATTCTTTCTTTGCGCTTGCCAGCAGTACAAAATTTCGTCAAAAACAAAGCAATAGACTTTGTAGAAGGTAAAATCAAGACGAAAATAAGTTTAGGCCGAATTTACGTTGGTTTTCCTAATACAATAGAGGTTGAAAATCTTTATTTGCAAGGCCAAGATGTTGATACTTTACTTTATGTGCACCAGTTGGGAATTGGACTTAATTTACCAAAGTTACTTCAAAATACAGCTCAATTTACTTCTATTGATTTAGATGGACTTCGTTCATCAATTATCAAAAGAGCCGATTCAACTTATAATTTTGATTACATCATTAACGCTTTTGCTTCTGAAGATAATGAAACAAGTGATTCAAAACCATTTGTTATCGACTTAAATAAAATCAAGCTTAAAAACATTCAGGTTTCTTATGAAGATCAATTAAGCAAGAATAAGTTAGCTGCGCAAATTACCGACCTAAAAGTTGGAGTAGATGAATTTGATTTAAATCAAAATAATTATTTTATCGATGCTATTGAAGCAGAAGGATTTCAACTTACTTATTCACAAGATTTATTACAAGAAGTACAAAAGACTGTGGAGGTTGTGATCGATGAATCTAAAGATGAATCTCCTCTACAATTCGGTATTAATAAACTGAAGCTAAAAGATTTTAACGTAGTTTATAAAGACGACAATTCTAAAACTTACGCTAAAATTATTTTTGACAACTTCAATCTAAATTCCAATAAGATTGATTTACCGAATTCAGATTTTGAAATTGAGGACGTACTCCTAGAAAATGCTTTTTTAGAACTTCAACTTCCAGCTGAAACTTCAACTGAAGTAGAAGTAGTGAATGAAGAAGTTGAGACAGCAGGTTTTCCTATTAAATTATTGTTAGACGAAGCTGTGCTTAAAAATGTAAATGTAATTTATAATAACTCAAGTCCTAAAGTTTTAGTTAAAGGCTTCGATGTTAATAATATAAATATCATTGGATTAAGTGGAAGATTAGATGCATTTTCAATGTCAGATGATGCGATTTTAGGAGCTGTGAATAAACTGTCTTTTGAAGAGAAAAGTGGTTTTGTTTTAAACGAATTAACTGCGGATTTTAAACATACTTCAACCGAAACTGTTGTTGAGAAATTGTTACTTAAAACACCCTATACCGAGTTACAACGCAGCTTAATTTTAACATACAATTCTCTTGATGATTTTTCAAATCAATTGGGAACTGTGGGAATTAATGCACAAATACCTCATTCAAAAATTGGATTTAAAGACGTTTTATGGCTTTCCCCTGAATTGAAAAATGTGGCTCCTTTTGATAAATATCCCAATGCGGTACTTAATTTAGATGCAGATATACGTGGAACAGTTAACGATTTACTATTGCAGGAATTTAAACTTTCTGGTTTAGATAACTTAAATATAGATGCTTTTGGAACGGTTAAAAATGCAATGGACATCAATAATTTAATGGTAAATTTAAAGATTGTAGATCTAACAGCTGGAAAAAAAATAATCTCAAATCTTGTACCCACAAATACACTTCCTGAATCAATTGAATTGCCAGAACATCTGTCTGCAAAAGGACGCATTTTTTACGGTTTAAGTGCATTGACTGCGGATTTAAATATTCTGTCTACTTTTGGAAACGCAAGCTTAAATGCTCGTTTAGATCAAAAAACAAAAAATGCTGAAACTTATGAGTTACAAGCTGATTTATTCAGTTTTAATCTTGGAAAATTACTTAAACAAGAAGATTTAGGTGTGGTTACTGCAAACGTCAAAGCCAATGGATTGGGATTTGATTTTAATAACAATGAAGGAGAATTAGATCTTTTAATTTCTGAAGTAATTTATAATAATTACACATATAATAATTTGTCATTAAATGCAGAAATTGTAAAAGGAAACTTTGAGGTTTTATTGAAATCAGATGATGAAAACATTGATTTGAATATTCTTGCCTTAGGCGTTTATGATGAAGAGGAACCAAGTGTCAAAATTTCTGGAGATCTTAACAAGATTGACTTTAAAGAACTACAATTCAGTGAAAATCCTATGGTAATCGGAGGGAAGATAAATGCTGATTTTTCATCGATTCACCCTGATGCTTTGAACGGCGATTTATCTTTAACTAATTTTGCGATTGCAAACGGTCAGGAAGTTTTTCCTATTGCTAATCTCACTTTAAACAGTTTAAGTAATGATACCATCAATAGCATTGAATTAAAATCTCAGTTATTAGACGCGTCTTTAAATGGGAAATTTAAATTAACGCAGATTGGTAGTTCTCTTATGAATACCTTGAATCAGTACTATCAATTGAGTGAAAATAGTAATGATTCTGTGATTGATTCCAATCAATATTTTAATCTTTCTGTGCGTTTAAAAGATGACGATTTGATTAGAAAATTTGTGCCAGAGTTAACTTCTTTCTCAACTATTGTTTTGGATGCAAATTATGATTCAAGAACCGAAAAAATAGACTTAGAAGGTGTGATTCCTCAATTGCACTATGGTAATTATCAGTTAAATCAGGTAGGTTTTTTTGTAAAAAATGATGAAGAGAAATTAAATTACGAACTGTCTTTGAATAAACTGGAAAGTGAACAATTTCAGTTGGATGATATCGTTTTGAATGGTTTTATAGCAAACGATTCAATTGATTATAATTTAATGGTCGAAGGAGAAAATGGATCACCTCAATACAAAATTGCGGGAATTGTAGCTACAATTGATGGTTTAATTTCAACAAGTTTAAAAACCAACGGATTAAGATTAAATTATGAAGATTGGAACGTTGCAGATAACAACTTGTTGACGTTAAGTGACAACGGGATTTTAGCTCAGAATTTGTTATTGTCAAATCAACAACGTTTAATCGAGGTACAATCCCAAGGAGAAACTCCAGAAAGTCCGATAAAAATTACATTTGAAAATTTTGAAATTGCTTCTTTAACAGAAATCATTAGGAAAGATTCATTACTTGCAGAAGGAGCTATAAACGGAGAAGTTACCTTAATTGATCCAATGAACGATTTGCATTTTGCTTCTGATATAAATATATCAGATTTAAAGCTTTTCGGAAATCTTATTGGAAATTTAGAAGCCAAAGTAGACAATGAAACTGCGGGTGTTTTTAATACAAATATTCAATTGAGTGGTTTTGATAACAATCTTAATTTAACTGGAAATTATCAAACGGCTGAATCGCGTTTTGATGCCAAACTTCAAATTAATACATTGAATTTGAAGAGTATCGAAGGATTATCATTTGGCCAATTACACGATAGCGAAGGTTATATATCCGGTGAACTAAATATTTCCGGAACAACCGAATCACCTTCAATTCTAGGGAATTTAAAATTTAATCAGGTCGGTTTCGGTATCACATCATTGAATTCATCTTTTAAAGACATCAACGACAATGTTTCATTTACTTCAAAAGGAATTGAATTTAATAATTTTAAGATTGAGGACACAGATGATAATTCACTCACTTTAAACGGAGCTATTTTAACTAAAGCTTATCAAGATTTTGATTTTGACCTTCGACTCCATACTCGTAATTTTAAGGTTGTTAATTCTGACAAAACAACCAATCAAATGATGTATGGAACCATGGCTGTGAATGCAAACATAAACATCAAAGGTAATTTAGATTTGCCCAAAGTCGATGGACAGATAACGGTTACAGATGCGACAGAATTCACTTTTGTTCTTCCGCAATCTAGCCCAGCATTGCAAGAGCGAGAAGGAATTATAGAGTTTGTAGATCAAGATCAAATCATTTTAAACCAAACGCTTACCGAAGAAAACAATGAGGTAGAAAGTATAAAAGGTTTGGATGTAAACCTAAATATTGAGGTAGATAAAGATGCAGTAATATCCATTGTTATTGATAAGTCGAATGGTGATTTTGTTGAAATAAAAGGAGAAGCGCAATTATCTGCAGGAATTGATCCTTCTGGGAAAACTACTCTTGTTGGGACTTATGAAGTCGATGAAGGTGCTTACGAAATGAAAGTTAGTGCACTAAGAAGAAGATTCGAAATTCAACAAGGCAGCTCAATAACTTGGACGGGCGAACCAATGGAAGCTGATGTAGATATAATTGCGATTTATAAAACCAGAGCAGCTCCTTTGGATTTGATTCAACAGCAATTAACCGAAAGCACAGAAAATATAAATTATTATAAACAACGTTTGCCCTTCAATACTTTTCTAAAGATGTCTGGGGAATTGCTTGAACCCAAGATTTCGTTTGATATTGAAATAGATGGTAATAATCCTGGAGTACCATCTGAAGTGATTTCTATGACTAATTCTAAATTGGAACAATTGCGCACCGAAGAATCAGAATTAAACAAACAAGTGTTTTCTTTGTTGTTGCTGAATCGTTTTATTGGTGAAAATCCTTTTCAAAGTAGCACTGGTCTTAGTGCTGAATCGATGGCTCGCCAGAGTGTAAGTAAAATTTTATCACAGCAGTTAAATAATATTGCTGAAAATTTAATTCAAGGTGTTGAAGTAGGCTTTGATTTGGATTCTGAAGATGATTATTCAACAGGTAATAAGGAAATTAGAACAGATTTAAATGTAGATATATCCAAACGATTTTTCAATGATCGATTAAAATTGAGCGTTGGTAGTAATTTTGGTTTAGAAGGAAACGAGCGTGAAAATGAGCAGATGACCAATATCGCTGGAAATTTTGAGATTGAATATTTATTATCTCGTGATGGAAGGTATTTATTAAGAGCTTACCGAAAAGACGAATACCAAGTTGCTTTGCAAGGTCAAATTATCGAAACCGGTGTTGGTTTTGTGATTACTCTGGATTATAATAAGTTTGTAGAAATATTAAATCGAAGAAAGTCGCAAAGAGAATACAGAAGAACCTTTAGAACAAATCAAAATGAAACGAATGAATAAGATTTTTTTGTTTATTTCCGTTTTACTACTTACGGCTTGTAGTACAACGAAATCTGTGCCTGAAGGTGATTTTCTTTTTACTGGCGCAGAAATAGAGATCGTAAGTGATTCACTTGCTAAAAAAGAAAAAAAACAATTAATCAGTATTTTTGAAGAACAATTAACTCCGAAACCAAATAAAAGACTTTTTGGATTTCCTTTTAAAGTAGGAATCTACAATAGTGTTGGTGAACCCAAAAAGGAAAAAGGTTTTAAAAATTGGTTGAAAAATAGGGTGGGAGAACCACCTGTTTTACTAAGTTCAGTTGACCTACCTTTTAATTTAGATTTAATTGAAAACATTGGTGAGAACAGAGGATATTTTAATATCTCAGCAAGCTTTGATACGGTTACTAAAAATAAAAAAGCAGCTGTAACTTATACAGTTTCTCCTCGTAGTCAATATATTATTAATAAAGTTACGTATTCTTCAGATTCAAGTTTGTTAGCAAAAACGATTGCTCCTTTAGCAGAAAATTCTTTAATTAAAGTTGGAGAGCCTTTTCAATTACAAGTAGTGAAAGATGAAAGAGAGCGAATTGATTCACAGCTAAAAGAGAAAGGTTTCTATTATTTCGACCCTGATAATTTAATTGTACAGGTTGATAGTACAGTAAATAGACATGGTGTAGATTTGATAGTAAAAGTAAAAGAGAACACTCCTGAACTAGCTCGAAATCAATATACCATAGACAATGTGTATATTTTTGCTGATTATAATCTTAGAAACCGAGACATGCAACGTGGAGGTTCTAGATTTAAGAGAATAGTAGACACGCTTTCAGCAGAAAATCATATTTATATCATTGATCCAAGACAAAAATTTAAACCACAAATCTATGATCGAGTTTTGTATTTTAAATCGGGTGACTTATATAATCGTTCTGATCATAATTTGACTTTAAATCGCTTGATTAATTTAGGAACATTCAAGTTTGTAAAAAATCAATTTGTACTTAGAGATTCAGCCAATCACATTTTTGATGTATATTATTATTTAACTCCCAACGATTTCAAATCACTCCAACTAGAAACATTGGGTAAATCAAACTCTGCAAGCTATGTTGGCGGAGAAGTTAATTTTAATTGGCGCCACAGAAACTTTCTTAAAGGTGCAGAATTGTTTACAGCTTCGCTTTATACAGCTGTTGATTTTCAAGTAGGTGGCAATAAAGATGCTAATAATATTTATAGAGTTGGAAGTAAGTTTAGTTTAACCTGGCCAAGGATTATTGCTCCTTTTAAATTTCATTCATCTAGTGCTTTTGTCCCAAGAACTAGAGTGGAATTAGGTTATGAATATCAAAAACGAACAGAGCTTTATACCATGCATAATTTTAATGCTGCATTTGGTTATCTATGGAAAGAAAACATTTTGAAAGAACATGATCTAAAGGTGATTGATATTGTTTTTATCACACCGGAAACAATTTCTGAAAAGTATAAAAAAGATATGAATGACGAATCGAATGCGAATGCTGCAGCACTACGACGTGTGGTTGAAAAACAATTAATCTTCGGTCCAGTTTATTCATATACATTTACGAATACTATGTTACCCAAAAAGCACACTATGTATTATAAAGGTAGCGCAGATTTATCGGCAAATTTAACGGGACTCATTTCAGGAGCAAATGTTAAAGAAGGAAATGAAAAAACGGTTTTAGGAGTTGCATTCAGTCAATACGCTAAAATGGAACACGATTTTAGATACTATTTAAAACTAGATGAAAAATCACAATTAGCAACTCGACTTATTGCCGGTGTTGCTTATCCTTATGGAAACACAGAACATATGCCGTTTTCTAAACAATTTTTTGTTGGTGGTAGTAATAGTATTCGTGCTTTTAGAGCTAGAACTCTGGGGCCTGGTAGTTATGATCCTAGAACATCTGGTTCTTCATTTTTACACGATCAAGCAGGCGATATCAAACTAGAAGCAAATTTAGAATACAGAACAAATTTAGCTGGTTTTTTAAATGTTGCAGCCTTTGTTGATGCTGGAAATGTATGGTTAATCAATGAGCAAGAAGGAAAGCCTGGAGGTACTTTCGGTAAGGATTTTATTTCTGAAATTGCTGTTGGTGCTGGAATTGGATTGCGATTTGATTTTTCAATACTAATATTGCGTACCGATTTAGCAATGCCACTTAGGACTCCTTATTATGAAAAAGAAAATCGTTGGCGTTTTGATGCAATCAATTTTTCAAATAAACAATGGAGAAAGGATAATCTAATGCTGAATATCGCAATTGGTTACCCTTTCTAAATGAATTACTTTTTACGTTTAAAATAGCTTAAAAAATCCCCCAAATAATTTTGATTAAATTCTAAGTAATCAGCTTTAGGAGCATTTTTTGTAACAAATAAACTCTTAGAACTTGGATTAAAATTTGTTTTTCCAATTATGTAATAGCCTGTTTTTGTTGGTAATGTAACTCCTTCATCAGTACCATCGTAACCATAAAAGGAAGCGTATTTAAGTTGTTGCCCATCTAATGAGTAAATTGCTGTGTAGGCATCTTGTCTGTTACCTCCATGTGATTTCTGATAAGCATTTTTTGTGGTTTTAAATTCCTCGTTTTTATTCGATGGATTTAAAATCGAAGCACTCACAAACAACTCATTTCCATTACTAAATAAATGTTCTCCAGTTTCAATGAAAGTTGTCCACAAACGATTACCATCACTTGAAAATTTTGAAATAGTTGTATTTACAGGTGATTTTTTTGGATCCGTTATATAAGCGTTTGTAGTTGCTAATACTTTGTCACTATTAGGTCCACGTCTGTGTGTGGTTAAAATATAGGGCTCATCATTAACAACAATTAAACTATTACTGTTTTTTAAAGTTTTACTAAGAGTAACGCTTGAACTGTTGTTACTAAAATAAGTGCTCCATAGTCTTTTCCCATCAAAATCAAATTTTGATAAAAAAACACTTGTCAAGTTGTTTGAATTACTTTGATAGGCATGTAATTTCGGTTGATGGCTATTTTCCGTACCAAAATAACTACTTTCAGAAGCTCCACCTATATGATCCCCATAAATATATAATCCAGTATCACCAGCAACGATACTTTTTATTTTAGAAGCATCTTTTGTATAAAATGTACTCCAAACGTGTTCGCCATCGGAATTTAATTTGCTTATAACATCCTGATATTCATGCGAAGAATATGAATCACCATTACTTTGAAAATTAGAAGGTTTAGCTATGGTAGCTTTGTTTCTTTTGTTTAAAAAGTAGATGTTATTTTCTGCGTCAATAGTTAAGTGAGAAGTATGTGGAGTTAAATCATGGAAATAGGTACACCAAAGCAAACGTCCATTTAACGAAATTTTTGATAGAAAGGTTGCTCTTGCGCTTTCTCCATAAATTATACTTTGACTATAAGCCCCTGGAGTAGATAAAAATTCGTTCGTTGTTCTTCCTGAGATGATTAGATTATTCTCATGATCCAGTTTTATTTGTTCAATATAAGAACTTCCACTATCGTTTTCAGGAATTTTATAAATCAGTTTCGGGATAGCATTTTCCGGCTCATACTCATAAATATCGTTTCCATCTAAACCTACCAAATAGATTTTTTCTGTTTTTTCATCTACTTCAGCAATCATAAAAGGAGTTCTTATTAATTTATCTGCTTTCGTAAACGGTACAATTTTTGTTTTATAAACTGGTAATAATGTTCCCCATTCGCGTTTATACAATGCTTGCGAAGACATTGATTGTTGTACTAAGATTAAGGAAAGTAGGTATAAGTGAAATCTTTTCATTTATTGATTGCTTTTAGGTTTTCCATTGTTGAACTTTACCTTGCCAATTACATTCATTTTAGGTGATTTTTTACTTGGTTTTGAAGTGCTTTTAGGTTTTGGTTCCGGTTTGATTAAATCAATTTTTGATTCTTTCAGCTTTTGTAGAACTTGTGTGGGATTTTTAGGGTTTTCTTTGGTACCACGAAGATATATTACTAATCCATTAAGAAAATTGCGAAGAATTTGTTCTTTACATTCAACATATTTAGGATGATCTTCACTTCTAAAAAAATTACCAACTTCTCCTTTAGAAATTCGAAAGTCGACCAAGTTTAAGATTTCTACTATTTGATCATCTCTAAGTTGTAATGCAACTCTAAGTTTCTTTAAAATATCATTATTTGTCATAGTTTGTTTTTAATTGTTTCAAAGATAAAATTAAAAAAAATGTTTTCCTATAATCTATTTGAATATAATTTACTACGGATTGAGTGAGTAGAGCTTATAAGTTTAAAAGAAATGTTATTTTAGTTGATCTTTGCGAGTATTGAGTGCTGTAATTTCATCTCTTAATTTTGCTGCTTGCATAAAATCAAGGTTTTTAGCAGCTGTTTCCATTGCTTTTCTTTTTTCTTTGATTAGCTTTTCTATTTGATTTGAATTTAAATATTGAACCTCTTCTTCTGCAACTTTTTGATAATCAACTTCAGTGATTTTGTAAGACTTAAATTGATCGGTCATTGAAGAGTCTATTTTTTTGTTTAAAGCTTTAGGTTTCAAACCATGTTTATTGTTAAAATCAATCTGTTTATTACGTCTATATGCAGTTTCATCAATTGTTTTTTGCATACTAGCTGTTATTTTGTCAGCATACATAATGGCTTTTCCGTTGACGTTTCTTGCGGCTCTTCCTACAGTTTGAGTCAAAGAACGAGTGCTTCTAAGAAATCCTTCTTTATCTGCATCTAAAATTGCAACAAGCGATACTTCTGGTAAGTCAAGACCTTCCCTCAATAAATTAACACCAATTAATACATCAAAGATACCTTTTCTAAGATCCTGCATTATTTCAACTCGCTCTAATGTTTCTATATCAGAGTGAATATATCGACAACGAACACCCACTTTCGTAAGATATTTTGCTAATTCTTCAGCCATTCTTTTCGTTAACGTGGTCACTAAAACGCGTTCATCCAGATCCACACGTTGATGAATTTCTTCTAGTAAATCATCAATTTGATTTTGACTTGGGCGTACTTCAATAACTGGATCTAACAAACCAGTAGGCCGAATGACTTGTTCTACATAAATACCTTCTGATTTTTGAAGTTCATAATCAGCAGGAGTGGCTGAAACATAAAGTACTTGATTTTGTAAAGATTCAAATTCCTCAAACTTTAATGGACGATTATCCATCGCTGCTGGTAATCTAAAACCATATTCAACTAAATTTTCTTTTCTTGAACGATCACCACCGTACATAGCGTGTACTTGAGAGATTGTTACGTGACTTTCATCAATAACCATTAGATAGTCATCTGGAAAATAATCCAACAGGCAAAACGGTCTTGAACCAGGATCTCTTCCGTCTAAATAGCGAGAATAATTCTCGATACCAGAGCAATATCCTAACTCTTTAATCATTTCTAAGTCAAAATTAGTACGTTCTTCTAAACGTTTCGCTTCTAAATGCTTACCAATTGATTTGAAATAATCAACTTGTTTAACTAAATCTTGTTGAATTGCCCAAATTGCATTTTGTAAAACATCTGGAGATGTTACAAACATATTTGCTGGATAGATATTTAATGAAGGATATCGTTCTATAACTTTTGAAGTGGTAGCATCAAAAGCTTCAATCATTTCAATCTCATCTCCAAAGAAATGAATTCGAAAAGGATCGTCAGCATAACTCGGAAAAACTTCAATTGTATCACCTTTGATTCGAAAAGTGCCATGTAGAAACTCTGCCTCAGTTCTTGAGTAAAGTGATTGTACAAGTTGTTGTAAAAGCTTTGTTCTAGAAATTTGTTGATCTTGAGTAATGGTGACCACATTTTTTTGAAATTCAACCGGGTTGCCAATACCATATAAACAAGAAACCGATGCGACAACTAGAACATCACGACGACCAGAAAGTAGGGAAGAAGTTGTACTTAATCTCAATTTTTCAAGATCATCATTGATAGATAAATCCTTTTCAATATAAGTTCCAGTAACGGGAAGATAGGCTTCAGGTTGATAATAGTCGTAATAAGAAACAAAATATTCTACTGCATTATTTGGGAAAAACTGTTTAAATTCAGAATATAATTGTGCAGCTAAAGTCTTGTTATGTGCCAGAATCAAAGTAGGTTTTTGAACCTCTTGAATCACATTGGCTACTGTAAATGTTTTTCCAGAACCCGTAACACCTAAAAGAGTTTGGTACTTTTCATTGCTATGGATTCCTTTGGTTAATGAACGAATAGCATCGGGTTGATCACCCATGGGTTCATATTCTGACTCGATTTTAAACTTCATTCTAAAAACTTTTCACAAATATACAAAAAAGAAAAAGAGAGAGGCTTTAGACCTCTCTCTTTATACTATTATAATTGTTAAATGAATTACTTAATTTTGAAAGTAACTCTTCTAGCGAATTTAGAAGCAGTTTTGTTTGTTCCTTCAAATGAAGTGTCTTCACCATTAGCAACAACATTGATTCTAGAGCTAGAAATACCAGCTTGTTCTAATATTTTAGCTACGTTTTTCGCACGTCTTTCAGATAATCTTTGGTTGTAGTTAACATTTCCAACTGAATCTGCAAAACCATTAACATCTACAGTAGCACTTGGATTACTACGTAAGTAAGTGATAAGGAAGTTTGTAGCTTCTACGTTTTTAGGAGCAGATTTGTCAAAGTCAAAATAAACTGCTACATAACCTTGATTAATCAAGTCAGCTGCTGTGTTAGCATCTTTAGTAGAGAACGTATCGTTAGATTTGTCACCTTTCATAGCATATCTTGAATCGAAGTAATCTTCGTAAGAATCAGGAATACCATTTTTGTTTAAGTCGATAGAACGTCCTTTTGTGTCAACCATGTTTCCAGCAGGTGTATTTGGTTCTAAATCCAAATAATCTGGCACACCGTCGTTATCAGAGTCAACCATTTTGTTTTCGATATCTGTAACACGGTTTTCTAATGCATTTACGCGGTTTGTTAAACCATCGTTAGCATACCAGTCAGCGTGTTGCTCATTTCCACCCAAGTAGAATGAAAGACCTAAAGTAGCATTGTAAAATGTACCGTTAAAAGCACTGTTAGCATCTGCCACGTTGCTGTTACCGTCAAATGTTACTTCTTGACGAACAGTGTTGATCATTGAGAAATCAGCGTTTAAAGCTACGCGATTACCTAATCTAACTTGACCAGTTAAACCTAAAATCACGTGACCCATTTTGTCTTTAGCAAAAAGAGTTTCGTCTTTTCCTGGTTCCATCCAAGAATATCCAGCACCCATATGAGCTTGTAAGCCTAAGGTTTTCGTCCACTCTTCAAAATTCATGATACGACCCAAGTTTGCAACCCCTTGTAAGCTTGCTCTATAGTGAGTTGTTCTGAAATAATCAGAATTTTCACCACTTTTCATGTAGTCGTAACCAAAATCGGCTTTAATACCAAATTTATTGTTGAACATGTAACGAACACCAGCGTCAGCGTGAACGAAACCGAAGAAAGTATCTCCATAATAATCTGGTGACATAGGTTGAGAAGGTTTTGTTAAACCACCGTTGATGTCAATGGACCATCTGTTGTAAGGTACTCCATCTTGTGCGTTCATATTAGAAACTCCTAATAGCGCTGCAATTAAAGGCAAAGTTATTTTTTTCATAAAACTTTTTTTTAATTATTAATTAAATTCAGAATAGCTGTAACTATATTTTTGTGTAAAATTAATACTATTTTACTAATCTACAAATTTTTTTTTATTTTTTTAACCATTTATAATCAGAATAGAATGTTCCAAAAGGTAGGAGTGAAGCCAATAAAATCAAACCTAATTTTTTAAGAGACCATTTATATTCTATTTTTAGATAAATTGCTAATACTACATATGCTACAAAAAGTATGCCATGTATCATTCCGATAGGATATAATAATTGTTGATACAATTCTGGATGATTGGGTTTATTGTAAAGCATATTATAAAACAATGCTAAATAAGATAAGCCCTCAAGTAAAGCGATGAATCTAAAAAAATTGAACATGATTATAAGGATAAGAATTGTTGATTATATTCTTTAATATCAGCAATGTTGTGTTTGTTTTCTATATCTAACATTAAAGATAAAAAATAATCTAAACTCTCTGTGTTTGAGGATGCTGAATCCATTGTAACAGTATCTTCAATAGGTTCATCAGTCGGAATTTTAACTAAAAAATCTTGATTTTCCTCTAGATGTTCACAAGCAAGCCGTAAAGCTTTTACTAAGAAAGGCTTTTCCTCAAGTAAGGCAAATTCACGTAACTTTTTTAACTCAGATACAATCTGCTCAACAACAATACCATTGCTAGCAATTTCTACCTGTAGATTTTTAATAATCTTTTGTGCGTTTGAATTTTCCACGTATTTTATTTTTATAAACGTTGCAAAAATAATGATATTTGTAAAATATAAAAAGTTTATTAAAGTTTTATTTCAATTATTTTTAAAAACAGCATAATCGAATGAACTATAATATATATTATGTAAAATAGAATATTAAATTAATTCAAAAACAACCATATGTATGCACTAATTATTAGTCTATTATCCTCATTATCAGTTGGTCTATTTATAAAAAGCTTAAATATTGAATCTACAAAATCTTTGTTCATAATGGTTTTCATTAACTATATCACCGCACTGATTTTGTCGTATTTACTACTTGATTTAGATTTAAATATCCAATCTGTTAGTTCAAAAAACATTTTTATCATTATTTTATTGGGTTTTCTAATGCCAAGCATCTTTTATTTTCTTAATAAATCGCTTAAAACCTCTGGATTAGCAAAAACAGACGTTTTCCAAAGGTTGTCCTTGATCATTCCAGTAATACTTAGTTTTAAACTGTTTAATGAAACTTTTACCACGTCTAAATTTTTTGTGATCCTACTCGCTTTTTTTAGTATTCTACTTTTATTGTATAAAAAATCCACAAATAATGGAAATTATAATATTTTTTATCTTTTAACTGTTTTTTTTGGATATGGAATTGTAGATACTTTATTCAAAATCATTGCTACAACTAAAAATTTAGATTATACGCTGGCTTTGTTTTGTGTTTTTATCTGCGCCGCATTAGTTTCTTTAATCTATTTATTTTCGCTGAATGGGAAATTTAACAACTCCTATATATATTATGGTGTAATTTTAGGATTTCTTAATTTTTCAAACATCTTTTTTTACTTGAAAGCTCACAAATATTTTTCCGATAGCCCTACCCTTGTTTTTATTACTATGAATTTAGGTGTAATAATCGGTGGAGTTTTTATTGGTAAGTTTTATTTCAAAGAAACAATTGCTAAAAATGTTTATTTAGGTGTCATTTTCGCTTTGATATCAATTATTTTATTAGCTTTAATTCAATTAAATATTTTGTAAAAATGAATTACGCACCAATCATTTATGTAACTGTTGATGTTACTTTGTTTAGAAAAAACGAACAAAACTATGAACTGCTTTTAATTCAACGTCTGAATGAACCATTCAAAAATGCTTGGGCTTTACCCGGAGGATTTGTTGATAAAAATGAAGATTTAGAAACAGCTGCTAAACGTGAATTATTTGAAGAGACCAATGTTAAAATATTTCAAGTTCAACAGATTAAAGCCTATGGAAATCCGGAAAGAGATCCTCGCGGACACACAATTTCTGTTGCTTTTTTTGGTAAAATTGATATGTTGACCGAAGCTAAAGCTCAAGATGATGCTAAAGAAGTGCGTTGGTTTTCAATCAATGAATTACCAGTTTTGGCATTTGATCATGATGAAATTATTAGAGATGCAATAGAAAGGTTTATACTATAAGAAATACATTTTATTCGATACATAAACTGATTCAACCGTTAAAAAACAACATATTTTTGGTATCTTTGAATTTTATTTAAAATGATAAATATGGAACAAATACAGTGGAAAACGGCCTTAGAATTTGAAGATATTACTTATAAAAAATTCAATGGTGTAGCAAGGATCGCTTTTAATCGTCCGGAAGTTCGCAACGCATTTCGTCCTAAAACAACATCAGAGCTTTTAAGAGCTTTTCACGATGCTCACGAAGATACTTCTATTGGTGTGATTTTACTTTCTTCTGAAGGTCCTTCGCCTAAAGATGGAGTTTATTCCTTTTGTAGTGGTGGGGATCAGCGTGCCAGAGGCCATCAAGGTTATGTAGGTGAAGATGGATACCATCGCTTAAATATATTAGAAGTGCAACGTCTCATTCGTTTTACTCCAAAAGTGGTCATAGCAGTTGTCAACGGTTGGGCTGTTGGTGGAGGTCATTCTTTACATGTTGTTTGTGATTTAACACTTGCCAGTAAAGAACATGCTATTTTTAAACAAACTGATGCTGATGTTACTAGCTTTGATGGTGGTTATGGATCTGCTTACTTAGCAAAAATGGTTGGGCAGAAAAAAGCGAGAGAGATTTTCTTTTTAGGAAGAAATTATTCTGCTCAAGATGCTTACGAAATGGGAATGGTGAATGCCGTAATTCCTCACGAAGAATTAGAGCAAACTGCTTATGAATGGGCGCAAGAAATTTTAGCAAAGTCCCCTATTTCTATTAAAATGTTGAAATTTGCTATGAATTTAACTGATGATGGTATGGTGGGTCAGCAAGTTTTTGCAGGCGAAGCAACTCGATTGGCATATATGAGTGATGAAGCAATTGAAGGTAGAAATGCCTTTTTAGAAAAAAGAGAGCCTAATTTCGAAAAGAAATATATTCCATAGAAAAAGAAGAAGCCGTCTCAATACCGAGGCGGCTTTTTTTTGTATTTTTTTTAGAAAATACTTGTGTAATATGTTGGTTTTGTGTATCTTTAAGTGCTGATATACAATAATATGAACATTAAATTTAAAGATTAC
>Ga0265293_10000697_pt1 | contig 78211 bp, 56 predicted proteins | sample Munlanlewell138R_FD_192505 | JGI IMG/M metagenome (GOLD analysis project Ga0265293, IMG submission 192505) | Leachate microbial communities from a municipal landfill in Southern Ontario, Canada - Leachate well 138R | ecosystem: Engineered > Solid waste > Landfill > Unclassified | place: Canada... | reverse complement strand
CAAATAGCAAAGATGATGCCTATGCCTATGACTGCTGGTATCAAATCAGTTTCAAAATATAGACCCCTAAAGAATAATGGCACAGTAACTGCCAATGCAAATAATACGATTCCAATTATAGTATGTACCTTTCTATCCATATCTTCACCACCAAATATATTTACAACATATATATAATATAACAATATACACTTTTATTCAATATATGTAATCAATATGTAATATATGGATTTGAAGATAAAATAAAAAGAGCTAAGTCTTTCGACTTAACTCTTTTTGTTTAAGGTAATTATTTTACGTCTAGATACTCTGTAGATTTTAATGGTTTAGTACTACCTGTAGCACTAATTCCACCTGTTCCGACAGGGAATCCGACTTTGTATTTAGTTACATCTTCTAAATCTAGATACACTACAAATACCTTACCTGTAACAGAGCCAGTAAGTGCATCCCCAGCTTGTTTACCTTTGCTATCTGTTGCATATACAGTTTCTACAACATTCTCGCTTAATGTTCCTGATTTTAGAACCTTAAGGTCGTCATCAAAGTCTGTTACGTCAAAAGTTACTTCTTTGGAGAATGTGAATTTTATTGCATTAGCTGAATATTTTGCTACCTTTAGTGTTGGTACTACTTTGTCAGTTACACTTAGGACATCACCCTTTGATACTCCGCTTAGCTTAACCCCAAATTTGTTTTTAACTAGGCTTAAATCTACAACCTTTAGATTATACGCTTCATCACTATCTAAATCTTTTGTTGTTGTAAATATAACTTCATCACCATCTATAACCGCTGATTTGAAGCTGATGTTTTTAATTTCTGCTTCTTCATCATCTAGCAACTTAAATAATGATGTATATACAGTTTCTACTGGGTTGTTAAATTTAACTTTTATTTCGTTCAATGATATTAACTCTTGGGATTCAATTGTTAAATCTAAAGCAGGATCATTTTCATCAAATACTGTAACAGGAGATTCTGTGATTTTATTTCCTGCTTCATCTTTTATTGTTTCTAACAACGTAATTACTTCGTTTTCAGGAGCGTCTTGGTCATCACTTTCATATGTCAATACAACAGATTTCCCATTAGCGGCAGCTGTTGCTTTAGTATATTCTGATACAGTATGAAGTGGTTTGTCATTACTATCCATATAATTAGCTAGGTTCTGTATAGTCGCTTTGTCCATAGCTTCTGAGAAATAGATAGTTATTTTGTTTACATAGTCTCCATCTTTGTTTTCCTTCTCAGCTTTTACTAATTTTGCATTTGCCTCTACTTCAGGAGCCTTTGTATCTTTTGAAGTGAAAGATAAAGTTACTGTAGCAAGTGGGTTTGTTCTAATGCTAGCATCTTTCATATCAACAAGCTTAATAGAGTATTTGTCTGGATCTTCATCATCTAAAATATCTTTTATAACCAATACTGTATTATTTGTGTCAGTTTTGAATTTAGCTTTATCCTCGCCTATGTCTTCAGTCAGTAAGACTTTTCCATCCTTGTCTAATAGCTCAAATTCTCCTTCTTCTGACATTGATTTACTAAATGTTAATGTTACAACATTAGCTCCGCCTTTAACTTCTACCTTTGTAATCTCTACTGTTGGTAAAGTTATGTCATCTTCTACCTTTGTTGTTATATAGGTAGTTTCTTTTACTTCATTTCCCATAACGTCTGTTTGGCCTTTATAGCCCACTTTTACCTCTACAACAGCACCTACTGAAAGAGGATTCTCTAAAGTTATTAGAACTTTAGTATCGCTTCCTTTGTAGCTGTCCCATCCTTCTGGTTCAACACCATCAACTGTAAATGTTCCAAGATCAAAAAGTGGCTCATCAAATGTAACTACTATTTCTTTGTTATTAATAACTTCTGCAGAAAGAGCTACTGGAGCTGCTTCATCTTTAACAACTGTAATATCAAATTCAGCTGCTACCGCTACCAAATTTGCATAGTCTTTAATTTTTGAGACCTTTAAAGTTTTTGTCCCTTCTGACATTGCTTCATATAAGGTCAATGACATTTTGTTTGTAAGAGGATACATTTTAGCACTTGCTATTATAGCCTCACCATCAACTAAAATATTTTCTAGAAGTTGTAAATCTTTATCAAACTGAACTGGTTCACTGAATAAGATTTCTATTTGTTTCGGATTCAATGCTTTAGCATTTAGAGCTACAGGCACTGTAACGTCATTAACTACTTTCTCAACTTCTAAATCTTCTACTTTTAGACCATCTTCTGTCTCTGCATTGATAACAAAAGTTACAGCAGTACTTTGATCTAATTCTTCTTCATAATATCCTACTAGTGACATCTTGTCTTCGGATAATTCAGTCTCTACATCTACATCTTCGATTTCAACGTCTGCTGATTTAACAGCTTGATTGAATACTACTGTAAATGATTTTAGGTTGTCAGCGACAACTTCTTCTACTTCTAATTCAACTGGTGCTACTTCTTCATCTTCTGGTAATTCAATACCTAATTTTGCTGCCAATGTACCTTCACCATCAGCTGTTTCAGCTTTAAGAGCGTTTAATGTCAATACTGCCATTACGCCTCTAGTGATTAATGATCCATTAACTACGTTTACGTCATCTAAAATTCCTTTTTCTAGAGCTGTTACTAGGACATTTTCATAGTCTTCTCCAGCTTCTACTGTATATCCTAATGCTCTCATTAGGTAAGTAGCATAATCTTGAGCTGTAATCTCTTCGTCATACCCAAATACGCCATTTCCTTTACCTACTGTTATGCCATTTGTGTAAGCCCATTGTGTAACTGATTGATAATTTTCATCGGTTACATCTGTGAATGGGTAGTCTTCGCCAACTGGGAAGCCCCATGCTTCTTCTCCTGCGCCTACTAATCTAGATAGCATTACCAATGCATCTTGCCTGTTAAGCTTGCCATCTAAATTCAAATCTCCTGCTTCGTTGACGCCCTTTAGAACGTCTAGGTCAAATAGTAATGCACCTGCTTTTTCCTCAATTGATTCGCCTTCTGCGAATACTGCTGTGAAAGAGCCAAGAACCATTACTAATGCCAATAAAAGTGACAGGGTTCTCTTCATTCTTGAAAAACCTCCTTTAAAATTATAATTTTCTTGCACGTTATAATGGTAAACTATAACTGCATTCTAAAGATTATTATAACACCAAGCCCCTTAAGGGTCAACATCATTATCCAATTGTAATGATATTGTAATAAAACTTATTGGACTAGGTGCTATGATAGATACATTATACCCTATATCTTTGTGAAATAACATTACAGTTTTGTTACATTTGTGTTTATTTAGAATTATTAATTATTTAGTATCCCCTCCATATAGTCGTATCTTAGGTTTTCCTGCATGTAATTTATGAGGTTAACCATGAGGCTGGCTGCCTCTCCCTTTGTTAAATATCTATTGGGGTAGAGGTAATCCGTATTGTCTATAAGCCCTAGCATCTTCACTACGTAGATATGGTCCTTTGCCCAGTCCGGGATATTTCCTTCGTCATTGTATCCAAGGGAGTATTTCCCTATGGGTGCTTGATGCCTTAGGCCCAGTATGCGGGACACTATGGTGTATGCCTCTGATCTGGTTAATGGGTCATCTGGTCTGAAGTTTGGCTCTTCTATTCCTATCATGACTCCTGTTTGCCCCACAGCTTCTATATAGTCAAAGTTTTTGTGGGTTTCCGGCACGTCATCGAACAATGGCTTTGGCGGCTCCACCTTATTTCTTCCTGTACCAGTTCGTTTGCTTGGTTCTTCTTTCTCTATGGATATATCCATGGCTTTGGCTATGATTCTAGCAAAGTCTCCTCTTGTAATTGCGGAGTTTGGCCCTATGGATATGCTGTTGAGGGGGAGGCCTTCCATACTGGCTACTAATAATAATTCCCCTTCGTATTGATGCCCTAGTACATCCCTTACACTAGGTATATTTAATCTCTCTATTTTTGGATTGGTATCTAGGGATATGGTATCCATGCCCAATTGTCTGCCGCTTATTATTTTGTTGTCAATCTTCCTTGGCAGGTCATATTGATATTTCATTACGTTTTCTTCTTTTTCTGTAATTCTATATCCTCCATTGAAGCTTATTTGACTAGGTATATTCTCTGCATAGGAATAATCCTTTGTTCTATTGTAGGCTGCCTCTACCGTTGCCGTACCTTCCCAGCTATTTTCAGATGTTTCTTTGTCCTCATAGTTGATTTTGTAATCTACTATTTGGGTTTCTGTGGCTGACCAAGGGCTGTCATATCCCACTAGGTTTCCTATTGTCTCCACTTCTACTGTTGCTAGAACTTTCCTTCCTCTGCCCAAGGTGTATACCTTCCTAGCGGCGTAGTCTCCCGCATAGTAGCTTATTAAGGGTGTGTTGTGGGTGACTGATCCTTGGTTCCACACATAGTTGCCTTTATTTACTGTGTACTTATTTTTATCTATGGTTATGGTTTCTGTGTACTTATCTATTTCTTTTGTCGTGGTTTTTTGACCTTCTTTTTCTATGGATATATCCTTTAAATTTACGGTTCTATCTAATGCAGCGTTGTAAGCTATGTTTTCTAGTTTGTATTTATATGTTTCTGTGCCTACATTTCCCTTTTCACTTTTAGTGATAGTCAATGTTCCTTCCATCAATATAGGCTCCCCTGTGATGAATACTACCTCTTTATAGGTAAACTCATTTTGAATGCCGCCCTCGTAGCCCGGGATATTGATGGCAGCAGCTCCCTGGGATATTAGCAATATTATCATCAATACTATGGCTATGGTCTTTTTCATGTCATCCCTCCTAGTTCTCTACCAATAGTACATAACTTTCATCCGTAGACGATACTTTTTCTTTCACTACGTATACCTTAGAGCCTATGGGCAGCGCATAGAGCCTGTCCAATGGTACTGGTATGTCGTTTAGGAGTATGACCGATTTGTCTAGGTGGACTGTCTCCTCTGATGTGGATTCCCACGTATTGTTTAAGGTGTTGTAGTTTTTTACCTTATTTAAGCTTATGGTATTGTCATCTAAGTTTACTTCCTTTATTTCGCCTATGACGGAATGATTTAGGTTTATGTTTTGGTAGTAAACTTGTCTGTGGGGCACTAAGTTTAGTGCCAATAATTCTTTGCCGTATTCTCCTTCTCTCACTACAAAGTAGGCTTGTTTATTTTTGTAGTAGTCATTTGCTATTCTATTTCTTAGGGTTAAATTTTTTATTTGGTATATATTTATATATCTAGAGGATATAAAGTGAAGGGGGTCTATATTTTCCTTTAGTTCGCTGTCGTATATAATCGTATCCTCCGATATGGAAAATCTCTGCTTGTCCTCTACGGATTTCCACTTTCCGTCTTCCAATACTTGATAGTCCAGTCTATAATTCAATCTTCCTATTTCTATTTGGTATTCAAATATGTCTTCTAGTCTTCCTCTATATATAGATATCTTTGTATCGTCTTTTCTCTCTTCCATCATATTGGTGTCTAAGGACACGATGGACGTATTTTTCTTTCCCAGACTATTGTCTACCAATGCCAGCACATCGTCGTATTTATTTAGATTTAGATAGTCTACTAGTCTATTGTCTTTTACTACTATGGTTCCTTCGTGGAGGTCTAGGGAAGTCGTGCTTACTACCATGTTTCCTACAGTATATAAGATATTGGATATTTTTCCTTGGTATGTTTGGGCTAGTCCGTTTTTTACAACTAGTTTGGCTATGTTTTGCCTTCCTAGGTTTTCATCATAGGCTATATAGGCTTCTTTGCCTTTTTGAATTTTTAGCCCTTGCAATGTGGTTTTTTGGCTACCATTATATAAGTCTTTTCCCGCTGCTTTTAGTTTTATGGTGTATTTTGATGTGGGCTGCCATTTTCCTTCCTTATATATATAGGGATTTTTGATGGTGATTTCTTTGTTTCTATCGTCCACCAACTCTATTTTTCCCCTTAGGATTCCCTTGATGTTTTGTCCCTCATCTTCCACCTTTATATTTGCTATGTCTGATGCGTATATGGTGTCAAAGGTGAGGAGCACTTTATCTCCTTCTTTTATTTGATTTATTCCTATTAGTTCTCCTCTTTTTTGAAAGGAGGTGTTTTCTGTTATTCTGTATTTTTCCCTCCCCAGGTTTGTATTCAGTTCTACTTCGTTTTTCTCTATGAACAGGACTTCTCCTTGTCTATATCTAGTCCCTGGGATTATATAGCCGTCTCTTTCCGGGTCGTCTAATTCCACTGGTTCGTATCTTCCGTATGAGGCTACTGGAAGCAGTAGAGCCAGCAGCAAAACAAATATTACATATTTTTTCATTTCCAGCCTCCTTACCTATATGTACTTTAGGTCCAATGATACCCCTTTCGTATCATTTAAGACCTAAATTTATCTTACAATAACGTATTTATACATCTATTACCTATCTGACAGTAGTATAAATTTTGCCTTTCCTCTTATATCCATGGTCGTATTGTTGGTGCTTGTGTACTCTCCTGTTTCTATGTCGAAGTTGTAGAGTTTTGTGTTCTTTGTATTTGGATATGTGAGGCTGTCTTGGTCCATGAATATGAGTCCATTTCGCACTAGTTGGTCTATTTTCATTGTACTTCTTCCATATATATAGTCAAAGTCCATGTCATATGCCCTTGAGGATGCCATTTTGCCCATGGGCAGGTGGGTACCTGTTGTCTTGTCTATGTGAATTCGCACATAGGCGTCCTTATCCCCACTATCCTGTCTGCTGACCTGTAGTGTATATAGGTCGTGGGCGTTGATGACTGCTGTCATGGTGCCATCTTTTACTGTTAGTCTATTGTCGTTTCTCGCCAGTTCTAGTGGTATGGCTATGGTAAATTTGTTTTGATTCCCATACTTGGATAATGTCAAGTCTAAGGTAGCAGTATTGGCTCTAAAAGCCTTAGTTCCCATGGTTATGGTATACCTGCCGTCTACTATTCCCTCTCTGCCGTTTTCCCTCAAGTCCCTTTCTTCTTCTTTTAATTTTTCTTCTTTTTCCTCTTGTTTAGGGTCTTGCCTTGAGCTAAGGGTCTTGACTGTGACTGTGGCAAAGTCAAGGCTAACTCCATATTCATTTAATGCTCTTACCATAAAGGTGTATTCTGTCTCCTGCTCTAAGCCCCTTACTAGAAATTCTGAGGTTTTTGTGCTTCCTATGAAGTGGTTTTCCTTATCTATGGTTTTTTTGCCAAATATCTCATAGTCCGTGGCTCTATTTAATAGTTCTGGGTCCGATTCGTTCCATATTAATTTTACTGTGGATTCGTATCCCGGTATTCCCTCTAGTATCATGGGCCTTAAAGGTATTGGGGTTTGATATTTAAAGTTGTTGTAGGGCTCTGAGACTCCTCCATCTGGATTTATGATTATTATACTAGTGTTGTCCAATTCCTTTGTCTCTGGAAATGTGACCTTGATTTCATTATCCTCCAGTACTTGGACACTAGTTACCTCTACCCCACCTACTACTGATACTTCAATATTTGCACCCTTATCTACTCCCCTTATTCCTTCCCCATTTACTGTCATATTGTCTTTTATATCTTTTGTCAGGATTATACTTCCGCCTATAATCACCTTGGCTCCTTGCTGAAACTGTTCTCCATTTATGGTGACTTCTGTATTTGTATCGTTGGTAAATAGCCTCTTTGGATTCACGTCTTTTATGGACGGTTTAGATATATAGTTGAAGATGAGATTGCCCATGGTTTGAGTGCCGTCTGGGTTCTCTACTTTTACCCTTACTGGTCCCAATACATCTGATGCAGGTGCTGTAACCCTTATGCTGCCGTAATTGTCAAATTCCACATCTTTTATCTCTTTTTCTCCAAAGAATACTTTTATCTTTCCCGTAAATCCCTCCATGACCTGTCTAAAGTCCTTGCCGTTTATGGTGACCTTGGTGCCTCCTGTGGCAGGTCCCCTATCTGGCACTAGGTTTCCTATTTCTGGATTAGATTCGCCCTTTGTGAACTCTATATATATGGGTGTGGGAGTTGCTTGGTCAGATCTAGCTGAGCCCAAGTCTTCATTTTTCACTATTAGATGGTGCCAGCCACCTAATTTTGATTCATCTGTCACGGCGGGCATAGTGAAACTAAGTTCTTCTTCGCTGATAAATTCAACTGCCGATGAAGGTATGGTTATAAAGTCGTTTCCTATGGTTATAGCGGCATTTGGCCTGAAATCGCTGCCATATACTTTAATCAAATTTCCTCCCCTGTTGTTTACTTGGACTATTCTCGTCCTGCCATCATCTGCCCTTGTGGGATCGGCACCGTCTTTGGTTATGTTGTTAATCTTTGGATTGCTGCCAGGGCTGACATAGCTAAATATTACTTTATTAGATATGCCATCGGAATTTACCAAAGTGACGTCTACATTGCCTATTTGGTGATAGGATGGAACTATAACCTCTAAAGTGCCCTTTACCCTTTCTTCTGCCGATGTGGAAAATCCCCTGTCTACAAATAGTCTGCCATCGTTGATTTCCACCCTTACAAGTTCAAATCCCTGGTAGTTTTTACCCTCTTGGTCTTTTAGGGTCTTTAGGTTTATGAATTTTACTTCGTTGCCCAATTTATAGTTGCCTTTATATTCCATATCCCCTTGCTTTAAGGTTAAGGTCAAGTCATCGCCTTTTATTTCTGCTGTAAATCCGCTGTCTTTTAATTCTACTTTTGCCCCTACGGTACCTTTAATGAGGCCTGAGTTTTCATCTTCTCGAGGGATGTCCCTATTAGTTATATCTCCAAATCTAACTAAATACATAGTCGTATCCATTTCCGTACCTAAAGGCCCTACCAGTCTGATTTTAGAACCTTGGTATCCCGTAGCCACTATGTCCACCACATCTCCCCCTGCTCTTTTGGCAGTCTTTGGGTTTATGGTCTTTATTTGTGGGTTTGAGACTTCGTAGGTGTATTTCACCAAATTACTTTGACCTGAGTCATTATTTCTCAGATAAACATCTACTGCTCCTCCTATGTTTCGCTCTGGGGCTATGACCATGATGCGGTAATTGTCTCCGCTTAGCTTTGTAAATTCCACTATTTTCGCCTTTTCGTTGCCAAAATAAATGTTTGGCAATACTGGGGAGTCTACGTACTCTGTATAATCCTTGATGGTCAGGTCGTTGAGAGGTAGTCTAGGTAGATCAGGATCTCTTTCTGATAAATAGTTTGTCCATTTCCCATCTCCATCTATGTCTTCAAAATTTGTATCTCCTGGCTTTGGCGGATTGCCTCTATAAGGTTCAAAGAATCTAAAGTCCTCGCCATATATCTCTACTATATTGCCCCCTGATGCGGAGCCTTTGTTTGGAAGTATCCTAGTTATCCTAGGTTTGCTGCTGGCAAGTTTATATGCAAATAGGTCCTTTCTACTGGTAGATGCACCTCCGCTGGTTATGTGTACCCTTACAAATTTCTTGTCTATGACAAAATCTTCGTCGATATCTCCCGTGTATTTTGGCACCAGTACTTTTATGGATTTATAGTCTTGTTTGTTTACTACTGTATCCCCTGGGCTCACCAATATACCATCTATGCGGACCTCTGGATTATCTCCAAAATCCTCTCCATATATGGTGATGTAATATCCCCCATCTACGGAACCCTCTGCTGGGTCGATGTAGTGAATTATGGGGTTCTCTTGGGGTATTGTGTATTCAAAGCCCTTTTTTACTGTAAATGCCTTAGTATCAGGATTTTCTACCTTTACATCGTATAGCTTGGGTATTTGCTTTTGAGGTATTGTAATTTCTATTTCATTTCTATTTAATACCCTTACTCTATGCCCTGTGATTACCTTAGTAGTAGGGTCAAAGTAATATGGAGTCATAAATTCAAATGTCTTAGAGTCGAAGACTAGGGAATTCCCTTGTACATCCACATCGTAGCTGCTTCCTCCCTTAGTAGCCACTATTTTTCCACTGCTAATTCTCAGGTCGTAATCGTCATTTTTCTCGTCTGTTATGGTTATTAAATTTAATTCGTCTTTGACTATTTTGTAGTATTTTCCTTCTTGCTCCAATACTATGCTGTCGTAATAGGAGGCAAGTTTTATCTCCTCTTTGCCGCTTTGATTTGCCACTACGGAAAGTAGATTGTAGTCGTAATTTACTGTAAATTGGATTTCTTCCGTAGCAGATATGAGAAACAATTTATCTTCTTCCTGTTCCACATCGTATACTGCATTTCCAGTCCTTCCCTTTATTTGTCCATCCTCTAGGTAGAATGTGTAGTCCTTCTCCATTCCTACTAGATTTATTCTGCCTTCCCTGTCTATTACTATTTTATATGGATTGTCGTTTATATCTTTTACTGTTGCCTCTTTGTAGTGGGGAGATAGGTATAGTTTCTCTACTTTGTTCAATGGATCCAATTCATTTATTAAAAGGGGTTCATTTAATATTGTAGGGGGTTCGTATGACTCTAGTCTGCCTCCATCCACATAGGTATTTACTTCTACATTGTCTAGATATACTTTTGTACCTAGGAGTTTGTTCATGTTTATGCCGTCCAGATTTGGCACTGTAGGGTCTTGCTTTAAAAAGTTATCCCCTTTGATAATGATTACATCTCCTTCTGTGCCCCTAGGTGGTGTAATAGATGTAATTTTAGGGTCTATTCTCAATGTCTCTACATATATGAATTCATGGGTATCTGAGCCTCCATCGGTATTCATCACTTGAAGTATGGTTATGCCTTCCTTTCCCCTAGGTGCTTTAAAGGTCAGTACCCCTTTTGTCGTCTGCCTGTCTAGGTCCCTATTTACTCCAGGCACTAAAACACCGCCTATATAGACTTCGATGCCTTCCCTAAAGTCTCTTCCTTCTATGGTGATATCTTCCCCACCATCTACGGTGACTATATAGGGGTTTACACTTTCTATTGTAGGCATAGTCGTGTTTGCCACAAACGTAATTAGGTCTGGTCTGGAGGTAAATAAGTCTCCTTTTTCATAGGAATCCCTCTTTGGGTTTACCATGGCAATGGGAAGAGGTTTCCCTATTATATTTTGGGTGACTTTTAGGCCCTTTGGAATGGTTACTGCTATGGAATTTCCAACTTCGTTGCCTCCTACGCCTGTAACTACGTTGCCGTTTGTATTTAGGACCTCCAGTATAGCACCCTTTATTTCTTCTTTCTCTGTCATGTCCTTAGTCTTGTAATATACCCTTCCTTCCCAATCCTTTTCTATAATTATTTCTCCGTCTAGGTCGTTTGCCCCTCCTATGACTACTGTAGGGTAATTTGTCCTCATTTCCCCATCAACGCTATATCTAAGGACGTTGAAGTTTTGTCCCCTGATAGACAGTATTGTCTCGTGCATGGTTTCTGGATTGTCTACGGAGTTTACCTGTATGAATATTGGGGTGGCAGACTCTATTATAGGCTCTAAGTAACTGGGCAAAAACGTATATCCGAAGTAGGTAGGCACTTCAGTAAAATTATGTTCTGTCCCATCAGCTACAGTTATGGTAGTGGTAATGGCTACGACTACGTCTTTTTTAGGCTCTATAAGGTCTTCTTGCTCTATGGTTTTTGTCTTTACGTATAGTTTATCTAGCCTGTCCTCTCCTGAGACGAATTCGTTTTCTGCAATATGCACTGTTTCAAACAAGGTGTCTCTGCCTATGGTGACCAAAAAGTCTCTGGTAATATTGGTGACTTCCTGACCCCTATAGGTCTCTCCATCTAATTCGTATTCTATTCTCAACTCCGTTGGGTCGTTGATTATAAATTTTCTATCTATGTCTAGATTGTTTACTTTTTTATTGTCCCTATCTTTTAAATCGTCAATATCCAGCTCTTCAAATCTCCTTCCGTATATGGTGACGTAGGAGCCTGAGCTGGTGCCTTCTTTTGGATCTATATTGTATATCATGGGTCCTACGCTGGCGTCAACCACGTAGTATTCCCCGATGTATTTTTGTTTATGGACATTGTTGGTAAGGTCGTCTCCTGCCTTTCCATTCCCATATTGTTCATCTAAGTTATTTGTAATAAATACTTTGTAGGTCCTACCTGTCTTTAGACCTTTAGGTACTCTTACCTTGACTATGCTCTTATTTTCAATAGTCTGCTGGTATTCTGGGATCTCCCCCATGTATTCGTATTTAAATAGGCTAGTCTCTTCTTCTAAAAAGAAAATGGAATAGTCTTCTTTTTTTCCGTTGATTGTTATGGTAGTTATGGAACCTATTTGTCCCCTATTGGGATATATGATGGCGTCATTCTCGCCTATGTCTATGGATGTATATATTCTAAATGCCTTATTGTGATTGTATGTTGTCTTTATATTTACTAGGCTTTGATTTGTTTCCCTTTCTATGATTATATTTTTATTGCCGAAGCCTAGCTTTTCCAACGTTTCCATATATAGGGTAGCTTCATTCCACGAATATTGGAATTGCTCTGTCAGCTCTTGGTTGGCTATTTTAATTGTGGTTCTCTCTCCCTGCCCGTCGCCGAAGCTGTCAAAGTTTACCCCCTTGATGGTTATTTCAGGTTCTTCCAGTAAGTCTATTTGCTTTGGCTCTACAGATGTAATCCTTGGCATCCCCGTCTCTGGCACTGCATAGCTATTATCCCCCACCCTTATATGGGAGATGGTAATATCGCTGGGAATTTTAAATTGTCTAAATCCCCCTGTACTTCCGGGAAGTGCTGGAGATAGGGGTTTATATTCATTTCCCCCTTCTTCTAAATAGCTAATGACTGTGTTGCCTAAGTTTTCTCCCTCTATATGGACTGCGTTTTCAGTAAAATTCCCTAAATCCGTAGATGTCCTAATTATATTGATGGACGTGACGGACATCCCGTCCTGTGCCAATGCCCTAATCTCTCCAAGGGGCATTAAAGGAAAAACTATGGTCATCACAAGTAATGTGGATATTAGTTTTTTTATATATAAACTCCTTTTCATTTTCTGTCTCCTTCCCTTTATTACTTCTCTAATGTTGTCGGCAAAATTTGAGTTTTCTTTATGTTTATTATACACTTAAAGCAAATTGTTGCCGATATATATTATGCAATTAACTATGAAATTTGTAGGTCTAGGAGGAGTGTTTTATGAGGAAGTTTTTTATATTGTTTTTGTCCGTAGTCATAGTGCTGTCATCTTTTCCCTTTGTGGGGGATGGTGCCAACTTTGTAAAGGACATGGATGTGATTTTTGGAAATATGGAGTTAAGGGTCAATGGAAAAAAAATAACAGGTCATAGGGACCCTTTTCTCTTGGATGATAGTCTCTACGTCCCCGTTGAGGATTTAGCCAGGGGTCTGGATATTAAGGTCGGTGTAAATGGAAATAATATTTCCTTTGACTCCAGTGGAAGGCTGGGCAAAGACGACTATTCCTCTAGGGACTCCCTTTTATTTCAAAGCGGATATGAAATTTTAGCCAAGGAAAAACTAATCCAGGCTTTTGAAGATGAACTAAAGGCATTGGAGGGAAAGGAAAGTAAAAATGTGGTGTCTAAAATAAATCCCGTTTGGAAACGCATTAGGGTTGGCTTTGGCGGTGTGAATGTTTACTTAGATGGAAACAAAGTCAACTTGACCTCTCAGCCCCTTCTCTACAACGGCAAATACTATGTGGATTTAGACAGTATTGCACCATATCTTTATATGACCCCCGTCTTTAAAGAAGACAGCACCAGTATAGATCTAGATAGCAATGGAGTCTTGGTGTCTGAAAATTATCCCAATGTAGAGTATCTACTGGGTTTGAGGCAGGGTAAAAATTATCTATTGGATTTACAAAGGGCAGAGTTGGAAAACAGGAGAAGAATTATTGAGGAATTGAAAATCCCCTTTGCTAAGCTTCGAAATCTTGCGGCTTTGGAGAAGTACTTAAGGGATAATTTTGGCAAAATCGGCGATTTGGAATTATCTCTTCAATTATTTGAACAAAATGATCGGATTTTCCTAGATATTTGGTTCCCTATTTCAAAAAACAATCAATGGCTTAAGCTAAACAGAGCAGATGTGGAAAGTAATCTGTGGAATATGTATACCGCCATTATAAATTTATACAATGAAGATGCTTCCATTAACGGAAGTATTAGAAACCCTTATTACACTTCTAATTCTAATTCCAAATATAGGAATTACGTCCTATTCCAAAGTAAGGATAAAGATGTTTACTTTGACTTTGACAACAGCAGATTGACAAAGGTTGACTATGTAAACTTAGTAGATTTAGTTGCCACCCTAAAGCTTGAGTTTAACAAATACTCTGGGTTTAATATAGATTATGAAGCGGAAATGTCTGGGGACAATGTGGCACTATATGTCTATCTGGGCAGCGATGGCCTAAGTAAGACTAGCATATTTTCCAAGATGGGATTTCTAAAGGTCCTAAACCAAAGAATACGCAATGAATATCCTGATTTAGAAATATATGGAAAGGTAATTTATCCCGGAAATATAGAGCCCATGGACTTTTATATCAAGGACGGTACCATAAGATCCGACAGCATTATGTATGAGACCATGGAATATATAAGGAATGGGTTCAATAGCTTCCAGACTGAAAACAATAAATATGGCCTTGAATACTCTATTTACGAGCTAAGTTTTAAGGACTATCGCCTTATGGTGGAGGGAGATTTTTCCATAAACGAAAGCCCTTGGACTGAGGACAGGGATTCACCTTTGGATAAACTACATTCTACTGTTCACGGTGCCCTAAGTACCATAGCTTCTCTATGGGATTTAAACCTATCTGTGGATATAGTAGACAAGTATGGTTTGATTATATCGGATTTTGATTTACATCAGAACGAGGTCTCCATGATTACCGCCAGCCCCAGCGGTGGAAATATAGACTATGGAGAGAAAGTATTCTTGTATACTGCCACATCTGGAGCAGATATATACTATACTTTGGACGGCAGCACTCCTACGAACTCCAGCAATTTGTATGTAGGTGGATTGATTATGACAAAGGACACTACTATCAATGCCGTTGGCTATAAGGAAGGCTTGAACCCTAGCCCCGTATCTACATTTACCTATACTGTTGAGGAAATAGAAGATATGTCCAGGGGTTTGACTAATTTAGTAGTACACCCTGGAAGCCTAAGTCCTAGTTTCTCCACCAATATCTCCGAGTACGTGGTAAATGTGGAGAAGGACACGGAGGATGTGGACATAATCCCCTACGGCATATATGGGGTCATAAAGGTCGACGGTCGAGAAGTAAATGCTGGAGAATCTGTAAATATTGTATTGAAAAGCAATACCACTTCTGTAACCATTGGCGTAAAGGAAAGCAATAAGGCTGAAATGCTCTATAGGCTAACAATAGTCAAAGCAACTGATGATAATAGATACACTATGGAAGATTTAACATTTAGTACCTTGTTAAATAGACTAGTATTCAAGGGAAGAATTGCAAATAGTCAAATACAAGACTTTTCTTCCTATGAAATTAGGCTATTGACCAAGACAAATAGGTTGCTTCATAGGATGAATTTAGATACAACTGGGAGCTTTAAGTTCGATAATCACGGACTGGACCCCTTCGATACCCTCTTTGGATTTAAATACGAAGTAATCGACGTAAATGGGGACACTGTTTTAAGTGGAGATTTGAATTAGGATGGCGATGGAGGTGGTGTTTATGAAAAGGATTTCTATTCTAGTTTTAGCCATAGTTTTGCTTATTTCTCCTATGGTCCATGGTGAATCCAGTGCTACAAAGGAATGGATTCTGGAAAGGGGATATTTGGGACAAGGCGGATTGAAGCCTGAAAGCAAAATAAATAGGGCTGAATTGGCTACAGTTGTCATTAGGTTAATGGGGTTGGAAAATAGTGCCCTCTCTTTCAGGGGGAAGCCTGAATTTAAAGATATTGAGGATTTTCAAGGAGGATGGGCTGTTGGATATATATCCATTGCAAAGAGAGAAGGAATAATGGCTGGTAAGACATCAGATTATTTCGATCCTAAGGGCAATGTAACTTATGTGGAACTGTTGACCATGTTTATGAGGCTCTTAGGATATACTGATAATGTCGATTTTGTAAATTATCCCCACGATTATTATCAAAAAGCCTTGGAATTGGACTTGGCAGATATGTATATACCTTTGGATACGGAGATTTACAGAAAAACTGTATTAGATACATTGGTCAAGGTATTGAACTCCGACATGAAAGGAGAATCCCATAGGCTCTACGACATTTTAAGCTCTCTACCACAGGAAAAACCCAAGCCTCAGGTGCAACTAAAAGATTTAAGATTTAATACGACCATATCGGGGTTGTTTAAGGGAACTTTAGTTGGTGAAGATGACTTTACGGGATATAGGGTGAGCCTCCTGGACGGAAGGGGCAATTTAATCCATGGGACTGCTTTGGGAAAAGGTGGAGACTTTTCCATCACTGGCTTTGATGTAAGTGTATTAGCCAGAATGGCAGGATACAAGTATGAAGTTTACGATAGCTATGATGTTTCAATTCTCAGTGATTTTCTAGAATAGAGGTGTTTATATGAAACGGTTTTTGTTGTTTATGTTAACTTTTACCTTAATATTTAGTTCTGTGGTTTCTGCTGCTCCTGGCGATATTATCCATACGGGGACAAAAAAGCTTTATTCTCCTGAGGATATTGAAATTCTAATTGAAGATATATCTGCAGGTGCTGACACCTCCTTGTTTTATGAGGAATTGGAAGGCGGAAGATATGTAAATATTGAAAGCAGAGAATTAGCCCACCTTGAGTATCTAAGAACTTTGGCTATATCCAATAATATAGATAGTCAGGTAGATTTAGATATATTTTTGCAGAATAACAGGTCAGAGATACAAACCATGTTAGATAATATTAGCGAGAGTTTAGTTGTTTCAGATTTCGACAGCATTCCAGATGGGGGGAAGGGCAGCAAGGAAGACTATTATGGCATAGACTATGCCCCTAAATTGCAGTCTCCTGCCCACTATTCAATGCCTATACTTGGTTCTGCTGACGGCACTAGCAGATTTGAAAGCTTAGTATTTCCCACTGGAAGCAGCAGGTATTTTTATAAAATCTTAGATACTCCTGATAATGACTTGGTATTTAACCAAGTAATAGAGGATGGAATTGAATACTCCCCAGGTGAAGATATTAGGGTTGATGCCGAGAAATACATTGCCCTTTATGCCACCGATAGGAGCAATAGGCTTAAGGCATATGCCAATATTTTGGTGGAAGAAGATATGATTAGGAGAGCCGCTGAAAAGCTTGAGGGCGGTACTATCACCATGGCTACGGAGATTGCCTATGGCGTGAAATTAACAGGACTTAGCCTAGACGGAGATTGGAGATACTTTGTCCGAGGTAATAAACTTGAAAATGTATTTACAGATAATATATTTGACACCATTAGTTATGGTGAGGGAATGGAAATAACCGTTGCAGATGGCAGCTTAACCATTGGCGACGGATTTAAGAGATATGTATATTTAGTTAAATACCATGAAGGAAAAATAGAGAAATACTATGAATTTGAAGTGAGCAAGGGACAAATTTCCATGCCACCTGAACTATTGGCAAGTGACGACTACTCTGGCCCTCTTATGGGTATTGAGTCAGGCACCACTAGGTTTAGCCAATTAAATATGGATGGAGCCACTTGGAGGGTCGCTGTAGGTAGTGGCTTAAACATACCTGTGGCTGGTGGCAGTTTTGGCGGAAACGGATATAGTGCTGGAGATAATATAGAGGCAGAAGTCGGGGACCAATTGCTATTGATTGCCATGATAGATAATAAGGTCAGCCATTACGCTTTCTTTGAATTGGAGGAAGGGCATGTAAGGGGTCTGCCCCCCCCTGCCATAGACGGTTTAACGGCAAAGAAAGGTAATCAACCAGGGACTACTATGGTAGAAGACTTGGAATTACCTACAGGAGCTACCAAGTGGATGTACGCCTTGGGTGATGATTTAAGCGAAGCCTTCTTAGATAGGGCATTTGTAGGGGCTGAGCACTATGGCTTAGGCCAAGATATAGAAGCAAAAAATGGAGATAAACTGCATATATTGGCAGTAGATGACCAAGGCAAGGTCAAGGCCTATGGCAGTGTAACCCTTGGACCTAGTGAGGTAAAGGATCCCTTGGCTAAGGAAATGGAGGAGACTTTCCACTATTCCATGCCTGAAAAGGGAGATTCTGTAGGGGCAATTAAATTTAGGCATTTAAGCTATGGTGGAGCCGAACTTCATTATAGATTGAGTGAAAAATCCAAGGATGTCCCCGAAATGGACAGTGACTTGCCTAGTGAATCTGTGAAAATCGATAATATAGATGATATTCAGATATTTGGGGAGAACGAACCCCTACTAAAGGACGAAAGAGGCTTTACTAGGTATTTAATGGTATATGCCCTAGATAACAATGGAGTAATTGCCTATAAGGAATTTATAATCAACCAAAATGATGTAAGGCTACCTGATGCCGATAAGCTCCCTTGGAAAAATTATAAGGACACAGAAGATGGGGAGGCATTAGAAGGCGGTACTGTGCAAAACAGCACTATTTTGAAAGTACTGAATAAAGACGGTATTCCAAATGCCAATGGCCTTAAATATGTATATAGGTTCATAGGGGAAAATAATGCCCCAAATATAAATGAAATTCCTAAGGATACTAAAAACTTAAATCCTGGTGCTAATTTGACTCCAGCTATGGTAGGTCAATACTTGCAAATACTATTGGTAGATGGAGGAAATAGAACTAAATACTATGCCAATATCAAACTTTCAGAGGACAATATTAGGATTGGGGATGCCTCCCTCTTAAGGCATATATACAATTATACCAATCCTGAGCCTGGGACGGAGTTTGAAAGCATTAGGTTCTCATCCTTGTCCTTTGACGGAGTAGAAGGGGCAACTAAGTTTATGGTGGCTTTGCCCGACGAAGTATACAGGGCTGTGGAATTCAATGGTACAGTCCCAGGTGCATTTGATTATGCCACCATTGACGAAAATGACACAATCGCTTATGAGGATATTGATGGAAAGTCGGATTCCAACGGAAATATATTAGGTGTAGATGTAAGTATAAATAGGCAAGTCCTTCTATTGGCAACTGACGATGAAGATAAAGTTAAGGCTTACCAAGCCTTTGCCCTAAATGCCAATATGGTGAGGGGTAAGGCAGCTGTGGAGCTAAAAGCCAATAATTACACTATTGGCAAGGGGGATAAACCAGGTACCGTAAAGTTTACCAGCCTAAGCCCCTTTGGCGTAAATAATAATACTTGGATGTATATGTGGTCGGTGGAAGATGTTTTTTCAGATAATCTGCCCTTTGAGGGTCAAATAGCCTCTGAGGCCATAAGGCTTAATACTAGGAACCTTGACCCCTATACATTGGAAGGACTGGACAATATAGTAGCGGGTGACGACCCCGCCTTTGGATATATACTGCTTTTGGCTACAAATGGAAACAGAATATTGGGATATAAGATTATTAAGCTGACGAAGGACGAGGTGCAAAGCGCAGCAGATACTTTAGAAGTTGAATTGACTAAGGGTTGTACTACTGATGGGACAGAAATAACAGGAGATGAAGCTGACCTGGTCCATAAATACCTTATCTCTCCTAGTCCCTTTGGGGAGAAGCCAGCACCCAATTCTGCTGTACCAAGCAATGCACTAAATATGCCTGAGTCAAAGGAGATACAAGTTAGGGTTGGAGAATGGTTGAGGCTATTTAGCATAGATGGAAATAAGGTCGTAAAATATGCAGATATAGAGATTAAAGACCAAGATGTAAAACGAGGCAGTGCAAGTCTTGAGATACTAAATCCTGATGATGATAAACCCCTTGAAATACTGGAGGGAAGAATTAGGGCAAGTGCTGTAAGGATGAAAGTTTCATTGACAGATGCGAAGTGGGCTGATGTGGTGAACGACCCTAGCATCAAGGGTGCCCTCTTAGATGGATTGAAGGCAGTGGGAAATGAAACAGGTCAGTGGAATAACGTAATCGAGCAAATGAAAAACAGCAGGTATTCCATCATAAAATCCGATGAAACTACCATAACCATAACCACTTCTGCAACTATGGGATACGATATAACAGAGGATCAAATAATTACATTGACTATTCCCCCTAGTGCCCTAATAGGTGCCATAAATCCCATTGTGGCTGATGAAAAAATAGTAGTCAAGCCTACTATAGATGCTAGAATATATGGGAATATAGTAAACGACATTAGGCAGTCTGAAATAAACTCAGGCAATGCCACCATTATAGTCGAAATAGTTGACAGCAGATGGGCAGATGATATAGAGGGAAAGAAAGGTGATATTTTAAATGGCTTTGTAAGCGATGGGCTTAAGTGGGAGGAGTTAAAAGGTAAAATTTATGATGATAGAGACATTAACTTAATCGATCCCCAAAGGGTATCCATTGCCATCCCTGCAAATACTGTGGAAATAGATGAGCCTGAAACTATTACCCTTACCATAGATAAAGACTTGGTGGTTGATGCTAGAAATAATATTGTAGCAACGCCTTTATTTACCATATATCCAGATATCTTGCCTATTCCAGTGGAAGTTGTGGAAGATACAGTGCTACTAGAGGCTCCTGGATATGTAAATGCCCTAGAAGGACAGGATACTTGGACCATAAAGCTAGATGGACTGACATTTAAATCGGACTTCTCTGTAGCAAAGGATATTGTAACATCAAATATAGCCGCTGGGTTAAAGCTTGAGGTTGACAAAGCAGGTAACGACGGGCTGACTATTAGATTAATAGGAAAGTCGACTAGGGAGCTAAATGACGGAGCTATAAACCTTGTAATCAGAGCTTCAGCCATCGACCAAAAGAACTACAGCGATTCTGAGGTCATTAGGCTTGAATATATTAAAAATGAAAAGGTCAATTTGGATAATATATCCTATGAGATTAAAGACGACCCTGACAAAGGCATATATTTAAAAATTGGCGATACTAGTATTGATTTCTCTATGCTCGAGTACAGTACAGATTCCACTGATGGCATAAAGGGAAGTTGGCAGACTATATTAGATGAAAAAATCAGCAATGTGCTGGAACCCATTACCATCTATGTAAGGGAAAAGTCCCAAAGGGGTAACTTTAAGTTGCTTGTGAAATTAGTTAATCCACCAGCACCTGAAGGCATATATATAGAAGAATACCAATACGGCGATGAATTAAAGGTTAAGTTAAATCAAGATAAAGACTTGGAGTACAATTTGGAGTACAATTTAGGCGACTTTGACGTTTGGACAGATGTGAATGACGAAATAGAGCTAAACGGGGATTCTGTACTGAAAGTGAGAAAAAAGGCTGTTGTTGGTCATAATGGAGATCTAGCTTCCCTAGCCACTGGAAAACTAAATGGAGTCTATTTAGGTGGTGTAGCTATGGATGTGGGCCAAGGAAAGATAAGTGGTGTCAATGCCAATATGGAATATAGCACTAATGGCGGAGATACATTTATAGCAGTAGCTGCCAGAGCAACTGAGGTATCTGGTGTGAACTTCGTCGAAGATATGAATGTGGTCCTTAGGGAGAAGGGCAATATTATCAACAGCAGAGATTTAGGGACTATTGGAAGAGAAACTTTCGTGGAAGATGATTTGAGCCATGTCGATTTTAGTATTGTGGACAGGGAGATAGGTAGTACTGTAGTTGATTTAGAAAAGTTACAATATAGAATAGACAATGAGCCTTGGAAAGATGTTGGAAATGGAAAGAATATAGAGTTTAAACCAGGGAGCCTGGAATTTAGGGTAAAGGGAAGTCCTGCTAATCTAGCTTCTTATCCTAGAGAAAAAACTGTAATATCTTCCTATGCTTCCCCTCCAGAAGTAAGAGTAGACGACTTAAATAAGAAGATTGAATATAGAGAGGATAGTGAGTGGAAAGATATTACAGATACCCCAATGGTCTTGGAATACAATATAGATAGCCAAAGTGCTTGGAAGGATGGCAATACTTGGGATCCTCAAGATGTAAAAGGTGAGAATGCCAAGGTACAGATTAGAATAAAGGCAACTAAGGATAAACTCCATAGCCAAAGTATTACCATTAACTTTACGAGAAACTTGACCTTTGGAGATGTAAAACTCAATGTAGCCCAGGGCTATATTGAGGGTACTACTGTGGAAATGCAGTATAGTACAAATTCCACAGATGGAAAGAATGGCACTTGGATTGATGCCGCTAGAGATAGGACCCCAGTCAATTTTATAGAGGGTATGACAGTCTATATAAGAGAAAAAGCTAAGTTTGGTAACTTTAGTAAACTGGCTACTGTAGAGAGAATGGAAAAACCGAGTTTAGATGATGTGACCTATGATATTGCGGCTAGGACCATTTCCAACAATCAGGGTCAAGACCTGCAATATAGGATTAAGGTGACGGGAAATGAGGCTTGGCAGGATATGGGGACAGAGACTACTGTTTATGAAGTAGACTTTAAACCAGGTATATTGCAATTTAGAAGCATGGGAAGTTCAGAGAAATTGCCTTCCTTTGGAGAGGATAAAGTAACTATTCCTGCTAGGGCATCGGCACCTGAATTAAAATATGATGATGTAAAATATAAGATTAGTAATTTAAGTATCTTAAATGAAAATAATGAGCCTATTTACGAATACAGTATCAATGGTGGGCCTTGGGTTGATGGCAATGTAGATATGGAATTTGAAGGCGGAGATATTGTGAGACTTAGGTTAAAGGCTGAACAGGACAAGTTAGCCAGCGACGAGCAGGAAATTAAATTTACGCCAAATCTAAACTTATACGATGTGAGATTAAATGTAAGCGGCGGTAGAATTGAAAACACCACAGCCGATATGGAATATAGCATTGATTCCACCAATGGTGAAGATGGACTCTGGTTATCATGTACAGCTTCTAATACCACCATACCTCTGAAGGCAGGGATGACCGTTTATGTAAGGGAAAAGGCGAAACCAAGGAATTCTAGGTTAGTCAATGAAGACGCTATCGGACAAAATCAATTTTCAGATTATAACGATGGGGATAATTTTATCGAAAATAAAATAGATTATAATGTATTAAAGAAAACTATTTCTATTAAATTAGCAGAATTAGATTGTCAGGATTTAGTTAATAATCTACAATATAGAATTGGCAGTGGCAATTGGATTAACATTGACTATGTAGAGCTGAAAACAGGCGAGGATAATACATTGGCATTTAACGTGAACTTTGTAACTGGAAATCTGGAATTTAGGCTAAGGGGCGACGAGAATACCCTGCCATCTGATGTGGCTGTGGGAGGTGTTATTAAGACTCCCGCATCAGCACCTAAGGTCAGCAAAGGATTTGATAAAGATGAATATAGGAATAAGGTAGAATATATTGGCGATTTGGAGGGGCTGGAATACCGCTTTGGCGAAAATGGCCCTTGGATAGATGGAAAATACCTGGAAAATGAAGAATTAGATAGAGACGTGTATATCAGGGTCAAAGCCGAGGAAAAGGAATTGGCAAGTGCAGTAAAAGTATTGGACTTTAAGTCAGTGCTGAACTTGAAGGTGGTAAACCTAAGCACTCATGTTCATCCTTTTGTCCTAAACGGCACCACAGATCAAATGGAATATAGGATAATACGAAAAGATGAAAATGACGGCGAGTTACAACATAGCTGGAAAGTTGCCGACAATGGCAATACGGTGCTGGCAGATTGGCTAAAGGAGGATAATCTCCTTAAAATAGAAATCCGAGACATAAATCAGCACGAAAACTCAATTGAAATAAAATAAAATGTGCCACCGGGGACGGTTCTCGGTGGCACATTTTTGTCCCTAGAATTACTAGGGATGGCTGTCGGTTGCAGTAGCGTCATCTAATACTCTTCCAATGGTTGCTCTGCTTACACCTATTATAGTAGATAATTCTCTAGCAGACAGATTTGTTTCCTTCATTATTTTCTCTATTAGCATATTTCTCATTTCCCTGTGTTTCGTAGTTCCCAATTCTCTAGGTTTTAGATTATATTTACTGAGAATACTTTCGATGATTACCTGTGCAGGTGGTTCATCTTCATCTTTTTTATCGTTTAGAAACACATAATCATCACGTAGTTTTGTATATTCAATTAGCTGTTTTATGGCCTTTGGCCTATCTTCCGATATTATATCTAAGATGAAGTCTCTGGAAATTATATCTTCTTCCTTTAGGTATCTACTTATGTAACTGTTGTAGCTGCTCCAACGGTAGGCAGCTGGGGTCGCGGTGATGTTAGCTTTTACAGGGTTATTGTGGATATATCTTAAACAGGCCAAGAGGTAGTCCTCCGACTCTACCCTTTCACTTCTATACCTGCCCTGGAAAAGCGAGCCGATTCTTTCGTATTTCTCGTTATAATAGTAGACGTAGCTAACGCCAATTCTTTTCATTATTCTATCGATGGTATCTTCTTCCTCCTGAATAAGTAGATGGGCGTGGTTGTCCATTATGCAATACCCGTATAAAGTGTATTCGCCATCTTCCTTCATTCGGCCCAAGGTGTCTAAATATTTCTCCTTCTCTCCAGAGGTTTTAAATATATCCATCCTATTGATTCCCCTTACCATAACGTGGTAAATTCCCGTATCTGATACCACCCTAGGTCTCCTCGGCATAAAATCCCCCCTTAGGTTTATATTAGTCAAAATGAGCCACCGAGAACCGTCCCCGCTGGCTCATTTTAGAATCTCAATGGCTTTCATTAGCTGCAGGTCCCTGAGGCCGTCATTCTCCACTATATAATCCGGCTCTATTCCCACTCCGTTTATCAATGTTTTATTTGGCGTTAGATATACTGCCGTCGTCATTTTAATCATGCTGCCGTCGTTTATCGGTATCAAATTCTGTACTAGGGCCTTGCCAAATGTCTGGGTCCCTACCAAAATTCCTGCTTTTCTATCCTTCACTGCCCCTGCCACTATTTCCGATGCTGAGGCAGACCCACCATTTACCAATACTACAAGCTGATACTTTTTTCTTAATAGATAAGACCTATGGGTTGTCAAGTTGTCGTTCTTATCTCTTACATAGACTATGGGTCCAGACGGAACAAATAGCCTTCCTATGGATACAGCTTCATCCAAAAACCCACCAGGGTTATCTCTTAAATCTAAAATTACCTTCTTAATTCCTTTTTTGTCAAATTCCGAAAGAGCCTTTTTTATCTCTTTGGTGGCTATGTCGCTAAATTCATCTAGGCTTATATATCCTATGTTTTTCTCCATTATTTCATAATACACTGGGCTTACGGTGATATTAGCTCTCTTTACCATAAATTCGAGGGTCTTATCTCCCCTCTTTACTTTCAGTTTTACTGTCGTATTTACAGGCCCTTTTATTAATGCCGATGCCTTATCGACTCCCATGTCCTTAATATCCACATCGTCTACGGCGACGATTAAGTCACCTGTTATTATGCCTACCTTGTCAGCGGGTTGCCCCTTAATGGGACTGACTACTGTAATATATCCATCTTTTTCTTCTATATATATTCCTATTCCTGAAAAGCTTCCCGTTAGGCTGCCCATTAGGCTTTCTGTTTCCTCTTTTGTATAGTAATCGCTATATGGATCCAGAGATTTTAGCATGGATTTTACTGCTGTCACTATCAGATCATTTTCTTCTACTTCAAAGGGGTATTCTGCCTTTATTAGTTCTAGCACCTCTTCAAAAAATATCAAATCTGCTGTATGCTCTTCTGCTTTCGCATTTACTTCTACCTGTGCACTAGCTATATTTGACGTTATTAGGGTCAGTACAAGTATTAATATTACCAATTTCAACGACTTTTTCATATATACCACCTTCCTTTTCCATATTTTGATTATAGCATTTTAGAGAGAAATATTAAAGATAAAAAAATGTGCCAGCGAGAACCGTCCCCGCTGGCACATTTTATTTATTTTTTAATTCTAGGAAATATTCGTAGGCGTGTTCTGCCGTAAAGTTTTCGTGTACTACTTTTGCTACTGCCTTTACCATTGCCTTTGGATCTTCTGATTGGAATATATTTCTTCCCATATCTATGCCTGCTGCTCCATTTTGCAATGCGTTGTAGGCCAACTCCAATGCTTCTTTTTCTGGAAGTTTCTTTCCTCCTGCTACTACTAGAGGCACTGGACAAGCTGCTGCTACCTTGTCGAAGTCGTCACAGTAGTATGTCTTTACCATTTGTGCTCCCAGTTCTGCCAGTACTCTGGTCGCCAATAGGAAAAATCTAGTTGTCCTTTCCATGGATTTACCTACTGCCACTACTCCCATGGTAGGTATGGAGTATCTATTTCCCGCGTCTATGACTTTAACCAAATTGTCTAGGGATGTTCTCTCTTCTTCTGTGCCTATGAATGTCTGTACTGCCATGCAGGATGCGTTCATTCTTATGGCGTCTTCTATATCCACGGCTATGGTTTCCCTTATGATGTCTTCTGATGCCATGGTGCTGCCTGCTGATACCCTTAGGGCTACTGCTTTGTTGAATGTTGGGGATATGCTTGTCCTTATGGCACCCCTTGTCCCCATTAATGCATCTACGTCTTCTGCTAAGGATTGTATTCCAATGTCTATTCTCTCTAATCCCCTTGTGGATCCCATAAAATATCCGTGGTCGAAGGCTAGCATTAAGCTTCTGCCTGTCTTTGGATTGAATATCCTAGATAATCTATCTTTCATTCCCCAATCCACATTGTCCATTCCCTTTACATTAAATTGGGATCTCGCCTGCGGTATATCTACATAATATTCCTTCGCCTCTTTATTACCTATTAAATCAGCCATTTTAACCCTCCTATATTTTTATTTTTCTATTGCTTCTGGCAGCGGTAAATCATTTTTATCCTGCTCCTGATATGGTGCTAAGCAAAATATTGCCTTTGCTGGTATATCTCCCATATTTCTAAGGTAGTGAGCCTCCTCTGGCTCTACGTGGATGAAATCTCCTTCTTTGCAAATGACTACCTCATCATCTACTACAAATTCTATTTCTCCTTCTAATATGAAAAAATTTTCTTCCATAATGCTATGGGAATGGTTTGCGAAATCTTGTCCAGGTTGTAATACTACTACTCCAAAATTCGCCCTAGGTCCTCTCATTAAATATTTTGGTCCACTATCTCCAAAACGATATTCCTTTTCTGATTCATTTAATTTGTACATATCTTTTCCCCTTTCTGGTTTGATAATTTCTATATTCCTGGTGCCTTCCACATATGTTCCGTTACTCCTCCATCAGCTATAGCTAATTGGACCTCATACATGGCCTTCCATTTATTATATAGTTCTCTATAAGTTTTCACGTTTTCCTCATTTGGTATATATTCCTTGTCCCAAACTACTAGTGAGTTAGCTGCTTCTTCTATGCTTTCGTATACACCTGCACCTACTCCAGCACATATAGCTGCACCTAAGGCTGTTGCCTCTTTCACCACGGGTACCTTTATCTTTACCTCCAATACATCGGCCATTATTTGGCTCCACAGTTCAGATTTTGATGCTCCATTGGCAAATATTACTTCCTCTGGTGAATTTCCTGTTAATTCCTTTACCATTTCAAGATGTCCTTTGGTGACTAATGCCGCATTTTCCAGTAATGACCTATAAAATGTATATTTATTGTACTTCTCTGGATCCAATTGAAAATTTGTAAATGTAGGTGCTGCATGCCTCCAAGATATATAGTCCATTACATTTGAAAATGCACCCATCATTCCATAACTTCCCGCGGGTATCTTCTTTGCTCTCTCATTCATTAGGTCATAAGGATCTGTTCCTGTAAGTTTGCTCACTTCCTTTTCTCTATCACAGAAAGCATCCCTATACCATCTGAGGATTAATCCCGGAAAAAATGCAATCGCCTCGTAATTCCACATATCTTCCACGGCGTGACAATTGACCCTAATTCTAGCATCTTCGTCTATGACAGGCTTTTTAGTATTGTACTCTAGTTGCCAGAAACTTCCCCCAAAGACTGCTACTTGATCTTCTCCTACTAATCCTACTCCTATGGCACCAAGCTGGGCATCTCCTCCACCAGATACTACTAGGGTGTTTTGGCTTAGGCCCGTTTCTCTACTAGACTGTTCATTGACTTTACCTACTACAGTGCCAGGCTCATATACCTCTGGAAACATGTGGGACTTCAGTCCACACCTTTCTGCTATTTTGGGCTCCCAGTCTCTTTTCTTTATGTCAAATATCCCTGTCGTACATCCGTTGGATGGCTCTGTTGACAATACTCCAGACAATTTATATATTAGCCAGTCGTTAAACATGGTTATGGTCTCAGTCTTCTTATAAATTTCAGGCATGTTTTTCTTTACCCATAGGACCCTAGGAAGTGCTCCCAAGGCAAATGTTTGCCCCGATATCTTGTATATATCTTTTTCCAATCCACTATCTATATCCATTAAATCCTTGACTTCGTTATTGGATCTGGAATCCACATTGGCACATGCCCAGATTTCTTTGCCATCGACGTCGTATAGGACAATGCCTTCCCTCATACTAGTCGTAGATACTGCCAAGATGTCTTCCTCGTTTATTTTTGCTTTTCTCATGGATTCTTTTACGCATTTGGCTGCTAGACGCCAGTTGTTATCCCAATCAAAGTCCATAGACCCAGGGTATCTAGGATCCTCTTTATGTTCCCATTCCTTGCTATGGGCTGCAATTTGATTGCCCGCTAAGTCAAATATAACTGCCCTTACGCTGCCTGTACCTGCATCTATGGCCATTAAGTATTTTGACATTTCCCTAACCTCCTCTATAAGGTTAATAAACTTTCCGCTGTACATTCATCTGTAATCATTATATCTATATATCCAGCTTTTAGAGCTGCATTGATTGACTCTATTTTACTTGGTCCTCCTGCCACTGCTATGACATTTTTCTTTTCCTTAAGCTTTTCTAATTGTACTGTAATAAGCCTCTGGTGCAAGTCACTGTTAATTTTGTTTCCGTCTTTATCATAGAATTGGCTCAAAATGTCCCCTATGGCTCCATTCATCTTCAGTAAAATTAAATCGTTTTCCGATATTTGATTTGTCTTCATTATTGTTGCCGTCCTGTCAGGTGCCCCCACTCCTATAACCGTGTAATCCGATAATTCAGTCATATCCAGTATCTCTTTTACGGATCTCTCCTGCAGTAGTTGCTCTGCAAGTCCTTGGCTAGATACTATTAATGGTGAAGGCACTATGAAGAACTTTGGAAGGTCCATTGAATTGTCAAAGTTTCTCATGCCTGCCATACTGGATGCGTAAAATGTCACTCCTCCCGACAGAGATACGAAGGATACTGGTACCTCGAGAAAAGACGTCAAATACCTTATTGCATGGGATACAGTCTCCCCATAACCTACGTTTATGTAGGAATTTGGGGTTAATTTACCTTCTATGTATTGAGCTGCTGCTTTTGCAATGGTCTTGTTTAAATTGTATTCTGTAGTAGGAACAACATAAGTATCATTCAAGCCGTACTTGTCCATTAATTGTCTTTCTAGGTTCATTTTCTTTTCCCCATTGGCCCTAACACTGAACTTAACTATCCCATGACTTCGTGCAGTTTCCAAGTATTTTACTATTTTCATCCTGGAAATATTCAGCTTGTCAGATATCTGTTTTTGTGTCATGCCTTCCATATAATAATACCAAGCAATTTTAATTATGAGATTTTGTTCCAAATCCATATCATCCACCACCCTATTAATATAGTACCCACTTGATTATTGATTAAACAATTGTTGTCCTTATAATCATTTGTTTGTATTAATTATATTAATTATATTTGTAAATGTCAATATAATAATTGTAGTTTTTAAGAAATCCTTGCATTTCTATAGTTTATAATACTTATATTGTCAATGATATATAGCCCTATGAGCATTTTTCCTCTAGACTAATTTGATTATTCTTGAAAATTTAAAATTATTTTATAAATTAAACAAAATATCATTGACAATTATTTTGTTTTGGATTAGTATAATAATTAATAAAAGCAATTGACGCTTTTTTGCTATTAAATTTCATAACAATTATATGGATTCCATTTAGGGAGGTGCCAAAGGTGGCAGAAAATGAGTTAAATGAAATTTCCCTTGTCTACTTAGATAATATAAAGAAATCTTTTGCAACAAATCTCGTTTTAAAAGGCGTTACCCTGAAATTAAGTCCAGGGGAAATTGTGGCAATCATAGGAGGTAATGGTGCTGGTAAATCCACTCTCATGAAAATCCTCATGGGGATATATACTCCTGATTCAGGAAATATATATATCGATGGTGAAAAATCTAGCTTACTATCTCCTTCTGCTTCTTTACAAAAAGGGATTTACTATGTTCCTCAAGAGCCTATGTTGTTTCCCAATATGACTGTCGAAGAAAATGTACTTATAGGAATGAAAGGCAATAGAAAGGCATTAAAGCATAGGTTAGTGGAGCTAATGAAAAGGCTCGGTTGGAATATTTCTTTATCTCGTACTGCTGACACCCTTTCTATTGCGGAGCAACAATTAATTGAAATAGTCAGAGGGCTTTTACGGGATTCTAAAATATTGATTTTAGATGAACCTACTTCCTCACTTACCTTTAAGGAAATCGAATCCTTATTTAAAATCATGAAGGATTTAAGAGAGCAAGGTATTGGTATGTTTTACATTACCCATAGATTGACGGAGGTATTTGAAATATCCACCCATGTAGTTCTTTTAAGGGATGGAAAGATAACTAGTTCGGGGCCTGTGGTAGATTTCAACAAAGATATGCTAATTAAGGGGCTTCTCCCTGAAGATATTAAATCCTCCATTGAAAAAGGAGGTATAGACTTGGGCCCTTCCTGCGACTATACTAGGGAATCTGTTTTGGAACTTGAAAAATTATCTGGTTATGGATTTAAAGATGTTTCTTTTAAACTTTACCCTGGGGAAATCCTTGGAATTGCTGGCGTAGTAGGTGCTGGCAGGACTGAATTGGCTGAGGCCATATTTGGCATTGGAGAGATAACCTCAGGTAAGGTCTTGCTAAATAAGGAGGATATCACAGGTTGTAAAACCGTGGATATTGTAAACAAAGGTCTGAATTACGTACCAGAGGACAGACATTATAATGGAATATTTTCCATTACTGATGTGGTTGGCAATATGACTTCTTGTTCCTTAAGAAACCTAAGCAAATTTTACACGGACTTTCGAAAAGAAAGAGAAATCGCAAATAAATACATCCAAGATTTTAGAATAAAGGTAACGGGCCACGATCAGTTGATGAAGTCCCTTTCGGGAGGAAATCAGCAAAAAGTAGTAATCGCTAGGATGTTGGCCACTATGCCAAAGGTTCTAGTCTTAGACGAGCCAACTAGGGGTATTGACGCTGCTGCTAGGGCCGATGTATATAAGATTATTCACGAACTGAAAAATGAGGGCCTTGCAGTATTGCTTATATCTTCAGATTTAGAGGAAATAGTGGAGTTAGCTGATAGATCTCTCACTATGTATAACGGAATTATCAACGGTGAATTTAGAAAAGAACATATTGACATCGATAAACTCATGGCTGCATCCTTTGGCGTCTTAGACAAGGGGGTTGTGTAATGAAGTTTTTCGTAAATAGATTTGTTAAAAATAGAGAAGTTACTGTAGTTATTTTTCTCCTAATCTTATTTTCCCTAGTCGGTCTAAAAAATCCTGCTTTTGTCTCCCCCGGCAATTTGATGCTTACCTTAAAGGGAAGCGTTATGTATATAGCCTTGGCCATAGGGATGGCATTTGTCATATTGACTAAGGAAATAGACGTTTCTGTCGGTTCTATACTGGGCATGAGTGCAGCTGTTGCGGCGACCATGCTAAGAAACGGAAGTGGGCTATTCTCCATCATAGTAGTTACTTTGATGGTGGGCATAGTATCGGGCCTAGTAAATGGAATCGGCGTCACAAAGTTCAAAATTCCATCAATAGTGATGACTTTGGGTACAAATGGGATTTTAAGGGGTCTAATGTTTATCTATACTGGCGGAAAATGGGTTGAAAATTTGCCGGATTATTTTAAACAAGCCTCTCAAAAAAGCATATTTGGAAATATGAACTCCTTTGTATTTTTTACCTTTATTATCATGATAATCATTCACTTGTATTTGACTAAGGCTAGAAATGGCAAATATTTTGCAGCAGTTGGGGACAATCTAGAAGGGGCAAATCTAGTGGGTATAAAGGTAAACTTTATGAAGATACTGGCATTTGTATTGTCTGGAGTTTTTGCTTCTATTGCTGGCATGGTATATGTGAGCCAAGTTGGCTTTGTAGGTAATGTGGCAGGCAACGGGGCTGAAATGACTGCCATAGCATCTTGTGTACTAGGTGGAGTTAGTCTAAATGGCGGCGTAGGATCAGTACTAGGTGCTACGTTTGGAGCCATCATTATGAACTCCATCAATACCGCCTTAGTATTTCTAAAGGTTCCTGCCTATTGGAACAATACCATATCAGGACTTTTACTTATTGTAATCGTCTCCTCTGACGCTTTAATAAGCAGGTATTTAGTAAATAGTGCCATAAAGCAAAGATTGTCGGTTAAGACAGAATCCAATGGAGACGGGAAGAAAGAGGAGATTGGAGGGGAAATAAATGAGCAGATTTAAGAAGTTACTTAAATGGGAAACTGCATTGGTATTCCTCTTAGCTTTACAAATAGTTGTATTTGGTCTAATTAACCCTCGATTTCTAAGGTTAAATGTTCTATTATACAGTGTAAACGATTTCGTAAGCATAAGCATTATTTCATTATTTGTGACATTTGTCATAATTACTGGAGGTATAGATATTTCAGTAGGGTCCATCATTGGATTATCATCTGTAGTGGTTGGCATCCTATGGAAAATGGCTGGTTTTAATATATTCGCCACTATACCAGTAGCCTTATTGGTAGGTGCCATAAGCGGTGCCATCAATGGATTTTTAGTGGCCTATGTTGGAGTTCAGGCCATGGTAGCCACCTTGGGTACTATGCTCCTTTACTCTGGATTTTCCTTAGTTATTATGGGAATCTCTGGCTCCAGTGCCTTTGAAGGAATCAGTGGAATGCCCCTTGCATTTTTGAATATTGCCAATGGTAATATATTTGGCATTCCAAATCCTTTTATAATATTTGCGGCTTTAATAATAATTTCTTATATATTGCTCCACAAAACTAAATATGGAAGATACGTATTTTTGGTGGGAATCAATAAAAATGCTGCTAGGTACTCCGGTATCGACCATAAATTAGTGACATTGAGCACCTATATACTCTCTGGTACTTCGGCGGCTTTGGCAGGGATAATACTTACATCTTACTTGGGTAGTTCCAGGCCCGATTTGGGTGCAGAGTTGACCCTTTCCATTGTCACCGCAGTGGTTCTGGGTGGAACCTTGATTACTGGAGGTAGTGGCGGAGTCATAGGCACTGCCTTAGCATCTGTCATTGTTGGAATTTTAAGATTTGGTTTGCAAATGGCAGGCATATCTAGCCAATATATAAGCGTCGGTGTAGGGCTGCTGCTTATTGTAGCTGTTGCCATTAAGGGCCTGTCCCTATCCAATTTCCCAATGGTGAAGAAATTATTTGAAAAGGCCATCAGGAACTAGTTTTAAAGTTTTAGGCAGTAGCCCATTAGGGTTTATCAATTATAAAAAAATATGGAGGTATTAAGATGAAAAAGACTAAAGTATTATCATTGATTTTAGTTGTTGCTATGCTTTTATCTGTATTAGCGGGATGTACCAAACCTGCTGACGATGGCGGTAAAACAGATACACCGGATAAGGTTGAGACTCCTTCAGGCGGTTCAAATGACGAAAAAGACGTCAAGGTAGTATTTATACCAAAACTTACTGGAAATATGTTCTTTGAATCGGCAAATGACGGTGCACAAGAAATTGCCAAAAAAGTTGGATTTGAAGTTAAGTACGATGGCTCACCAGAGGCTTCTGTTGCAAACCAAGTACAAATCATTAACTCTGCGGTAAACCAAGGAGCAGATGCTATCTCGATTTCTTCTTTGTCGCCTGATGGATTAAATCAAGCCCTAAAGAATGCCATGGACAAAGGCGTTAAGGTTGTGACTTGGGACTCAGACGTGGATCCAGAGTATCGTTCAGTTTACATCAACCAGGGTACTCCAGAATTACTAGGCGCAATGCTAGTAGATATGGCTGCTAGCCAAATGACGGATGAGCAACTGGAAAATGCTAAATTTGCATTCTTCTACTCCAGCCCTACTGTTACTGACCAAAATGCTTGGGTTGAGTACGCAAAGGAATATATTGCTGAAAAACATCCAGGTTGGGAACTTGTAACTACACAATACGGTGAGCAAGATGCTCAGAAATCGCTACAAGTTGGACAATCCATATTGCAAACATATCCTGATATAGATGCAGTACTTTGCCCTGACTCCACAGCTCTACCAGGAATGGCACAAGCAGCCAAGAACTTAGATAAGGCACAGGACGTTATAATCACTGGATTTGCTACTCCATCATCCATGAGAGACTTCGTAAAAGACGGCACAATCAATCAATTTGGCCTATGGGATGTAAATGTACAAGGTGCATTGGGCGCATATGTTGCCTACTGGTTGGCATTAGGAAATGAATTAAAAGTCGGAGATACCATAGACGTGCCAGACATTGGACAAGTCAAAGTTGAGCCAAACAGCATCCAAGGATATGACTATGATGCAGAAGACTCAGGTATTATTCTGCTACCTGAAAGAGTTGTATTCACCATAGACAATATAGACGATTTCAGCTTCTAATTAGCCCCTATTATTATTTTTATATAATCCTATTTATTAAAAGGATAAAAGGCACTCCTTATAAAGCAGTGCCTTTTATCCTTTTGGTGCAATAGTGTGTGGGACAACTTTGTCCCGATGAGCCAGCGAGAACCGTCCCCGCTGGCTCATTTTGTCATTTCTGTTACTATGAAGCTTGCCACGTCTTCTGCGTAGCTTCCAGGCCCAAAACCTGCATCGTATCCCAGTTCCTTTGCCAATTCGTGGCTGACTCTAGGCCCTCCGCAGCATAGGATTATCTTGTCCCTAATGCCTTCGGCTTCCAATAATTCTACTAATTCTGTTAGGTTTGGTATGTGGACGTCTTTTTGTGTGACTACTTGAGATACTAAAATGGCATCTGCATTTAGCTCTATGGCCTTTGCCACTAATTCTTCATTTGGCACTTGCGAGCCTAAGTTATATGCCTCTACGCCTTCGTATCTCTCCAAGCCAAAGTGCCCTGCGTAGCCTTTCATATTCATTATGGCGTCTATGCCCACTGTATGTGCATCCGTTCCTGTGCAGGCTCCAATAATGACTACATCTCTTTTTATATTGTCCTTGATATACTGCTCTATTTCTCCCCTATCCATGACGTCTATTTCCACTTTTGGCACTTCTATTTTGGTGTAATCAACGGTATAAGGGGTCTTTCCATATACTACAAAATACGTATAGCCTTCTCCAAGGTCCTTTGTATACACTACAGATGGCTCCTCAAATCCCATTTTCCTTGCCAATTGTCTTGCTGCCTCTGATGCCTCATCCCCCGCTGGTACTGGAAGTGAAAAACCCAACTGTACCATGCCGTCATTCATGGTGTCCCCATAGGGCTTTACTTTTGTTAAATCTACTTTTTGTACTTCAGTCATTATTTGTCACCTCCAAGCATTAGTTCTATAAATGGATTAAAGTATCCTCTGTCCTTCTTAGCCACTCCATTCAGGCCCTTGCCCCCTGTACGCAACCTCTTTACTCCTCCAAATTTTCCTTCTTCTATGGTCTTAAACAGGCCCTCTTTTTCTATTTGAGTCAATAGCTCTTCTGCCTTATTCAATACCTCTTGGGCTCTAGATTGTATGATGCCCCCTTCTTTAAACTCTATTTCGTCCCCCAAGCTTCTGGCGTTATTAAACACGTATTTTGCATTTTCTATTGCCAAATATCTATCGTGTAAATGGGGGGTGTGTATGGCTTCTGTAAGCATTCCCAGAAGTTGAATTCCCTGATTTGTCATAATGGACACCATATTGAACATGGCATTTTGTATATGCCCCTTAAATATATTTCCTGTCATAAACTTCGTTGGAGGCATGTATTTCAAGGGAGCCTTGGGAAATATTTCCCTTGCCATTTGTGCCTGAGCCAATTCCATTAAAAATCCATTTTCTACTTCTGGATCCATTTCAAATGCATGGCCCAATCCCATTTGTTCTTCTGGTATTCCCGCCTTTAGAGCAAATTGTTCATTGATAAATTGAGATGCCAATACTGTATGGGCTGCTTCTACTGCGTCGTCAGTTGTTAGGTAATTGTCTTCTCCTGTATTGATTATAATGCCTGCAAATCCATTTATTACCCTAGAAAAGTATTGGTCTACTAAGGTTCTTTGCATGTTTATGTCCCTGAACAATATGCCGTACAATGCGTCGTTTAGCATCATATCTAATCTCTCTAAGGCTCCCATGGCTGCGATTTCAGGCATACAAAGTCCTGAACAATAATTTGTCAGCCTTATATATCTCCCTACTTCTTCTCCAACTTCGTCGAGTGCCCTTCTCATTAATTTAAAGTTTTCTTGGGTTGCATAGGTTCCTCCAAAGCCTTCAGTTGTAGGCCCATAGGGCACATAATCTAGAAGGGACTGGCCCGTTGTACGGATGACTGCCACTACGTCCGCTCCTTGCCTTGCAGCTGCTTGAGCTTGGATGATGTCCTCGTATATGTTTCCTGTGGCAACTATGACGTATAGATATGGCTTTTTCCCTTCTCCTATGGTGTTTAAGTAGTCTTCTCTTTTTTCCCTGTTTTCTACGATTTTATCCACAGTCTTCTTTGCTATTTCCCCTACTGTTTCTTTTATTTTTTCTTCATCTTCAGCAGGGATTTTTGTTATATCTATTTCACCTATGGCTACTTTTTCTGCTATTTTCTGTGGCGTAAGCCCTGTGCTAAGGACTGCATTTCCTATCCAATAGGCTGCACCTCTTTCCAGTCCTCCCCCTTCTATGATATTATCTACTACCACATTGGGAAGGGGTTTGTCTATTTCATCGACCCCATCTACTCCTAGAAGTCTAACTATGGTCCTTTCTGTAGATGCTGTGGTGTGATCGTCGATGAATCTTTGCACTTCTTCTGCTATGTTTTTGGCGGCGTTTCTCGAGCTGTCTATTAAGTCCTGATTGAGATTTAGTTTGGACATTTTCATTACCTCCTTTGTTTTAGTATTTAATTTGAAGCTCTTTCTCTGCTTCTGCAATAATCCCAGGCTCTAATCCCATAATCCTGGCTATGTTTATGGCATCCTTGGGTATTGGGGTATCTTTTTGTACTATCCTTAGTCTATAGTCCATATATTTGTTTATTATCTCCATTTTATCCCCCTTAGATATTTCCTGTGCCAAGCTATTAAAATCCAGCTTTGACAACCCTACGACTTGTAAATGGAGCACTTCTTCTGAGTTTGCTACGTTGTCGTAGTGGGTTGTCAGCAGGGATATGGAACTTTTCTCCTTCAAATGAGATACTATGGCCTTTGATATGGCATATCCTTCTTCTGGATTTGTACCCCTTGCCAATTCATCTATGAGTATTAAGCCCTTGTCCTCCGACATCTTTATGGCATTTTGAACTGTTTTGATTTCTCCTCCAAATGTGGAAAGCCCTGAATCCGTAGATTGCATATCTCCTATGGAGGTGACTATAAATTTATTTAATCCATATACCATGGACTTTGCAGGTACAAATAAACCGTGCTGTGCCATGGCTGACAATAGACCAATTAGCTTTAGGCTTATGGTCTTTCCCCCCATATTTGCCCCTGTAATGCAGGTGACTCCTTCTCTCAGTTCTAAACTTATGGGGGTAAATTTAAGATTTTTGCCTTCCAGCACTTCTTTTACCTTTGGATGAATTCCATCTTCTATTTTTATAACCCTTTTGCATATAATTTCTGGCTTTACTCCGCGAATTTCTATGGCAAATCTAACCTTGCTAAGCAGCAAATCCAGCCTTCCTATGCTCCCCATATTTTTATAAATCTGCCTATTTCTTTTGCCTATTTCCTTGGACAGCCTTTCCCTTATTCTAAGTTCTTCTCTTTCTTCTTTGTCTTTTAATATATTCACCTGGTTTTCCAGGGCTTTTAGCCCCTCTGTAGGCTTAATGGCAAATTTCACGGTCATATATGTTTCTGATACATAGGATAGATAGGGATAATCTTGCAATTTATCTATTAATTCTTTGTCGTCCTTTGATACTACTGCAGAGGAGTCTGGCCTTAAGCTAATATTCAGTTCCTCTTTGATTTTCTCTTTTATGTGTTTTTTCCCCAGTTTTATTTCCTTCTCTAAATTCTGCTTTTTCTTTCGTATACCTTTCAGTTCCTCCGAATAGGCATCGTATATATAAAATGTGGATATTCCTGTATCCTCTGGGTCTAAAAGCCTTTCTAATTGTTCTACTGGCTTTATTTCAGTGTCTTCGAATATTGTTATTCCGTATTTTTCCACTATATTTGATAGGTCCCTGATTAAATAAAGGAAGTTTTTTATCTCAAACAATTCTACCTCCGTTAGGATAAAACCTTCCATTCCTCGTCTTATGGAGGTCCTTAAATCCTTTATGTGGCTAAGTATGCCCTTTAGTTCCTCCATGATTTCTTTATTTTTTCCTATGTTCAATAGGTCTTCTATTTTATTTAATTCACCAATTAACTTATCTTCTTCTCCTAGTTTAAATGCCCTTAAACGCCTCTTAAACATATTTCCATAGGGCGTCAAGGTATTTATTTTATTTAATACGTACTGAAAGTCTAAGGCTTCTCTAGTTTCCTGGTCCATAAATTCCATATTATTCACCGCCCAATACTAGGTCCATTACGGGTATATGGTCTATGTATGATTTCATTTTTAGTAAAAAATCTTTTGGTTCAAAGTAGTATCCTGCTGGTGCATAGGGATTTACCGTAATGCCTATTAGATTAATTTTATCTAATACTTTTATTTTTATTCCTTGGCGAACAAATTTAATCCAGTCTTTAGATTCTATAAATATCTTAGTTCCATCTTGGATTATTATTTCTATGTCTTTGTATTTTCTTGTGGATTTTATCAAATCTTCCAAGGTATTTTTCACTAGGGAACCTGGTATAGCCAAGTATTTAGTATTGTTTTTTAGATAATCTGCTATTATATGACCTGAATTTAATGCGGTTTTTATTGGAATAATCTCTACTTTGTTTTCAACATCCACTGTGGCTATTTGCCCCTTATCCATGACTTCCCTGAGTATCCTTCTTATTTCTTTTCCTTCAACTTCGGGAAGACCAAGGGTATTTACTTTATGGATGGTCTTTTCTATTACTATGTTCATGTCCCTTGATATTACTGCCCCTGTGGATAGTATGGTAGCTTCTGACACAGCTGGAGCCGCCTGGGAAAATCTATCTAAGGCTCCATCTATGATTACAAATTCTGCTCCTAAGTCTAGCATTTCATCTGCTGACTTTTTTATTTCCGATAGGCGCTGGGGGCCTGCTATTTGCACATAGCCCCCATGCCTTACTTTGCCTATGATTATTTCGCCTAGAGGTGTTTTATACTCTGTTACTTTTAATATTTCTATGTTGGCATCGCCTAGGTCTAGAACCCCTGATGCTGTGGCAATAACTGTGCCTTCTTCTACGAATATTGGAGGTTTTTCCGTTTCCGTGACTATATCTAGGACTTCTCCGTCTCGTCCTATGGAGGTGATGCCAATGGAAATACTGTTTTCTATGGCTTCCTCTATTAAATAGTTAAGGGCTACGGTCTTGCCGCTGTTTTTCGCCATGCCGACTATGGATATTGTGTTGTATTTACCTCTTATTAGCTCAATCATATATTACTCCTTTACTTGTCTCCCCTATGCCTTCTCTCTAGGTAGCTTGGCTCTAGGTATTTAACTTCTGGGCCTTCGAATAGGCTGGCTACTCCTGTGGATGTGGATTCTTTTTTGTCTTTGCAGCCTTCGTCTATATAGTCTGGCTCTGTATATGTGGTGATTATTCCCTCGTAATTTCTCAATACTACTTTATTTGGAGACTGAGAGATTACGTATTGCGGCATTACTGGGATTTTACCTCCACCGCCAGGGGCGTCTACTACAAATGTTGGCACTGCAAATCCCGATGTATGTCCTCGTAGGGATTCGATGATTTCTATACCCTTTGAAACTTTTGTCCTAAAGTGCTCTATACCTAAGGACAGGTCGCATTGGTAGATGTAATAAGGCCTTACTCTCATCTTGACTAATCCGTGGACTAATTCCTTCATGGTCTCTGGACAGTCGTTGACTCCCCTCAATAGTACTGACTGGTTTCCTAGGGGGATACCTGCATTTGCCATCTTTTCATTGGCGGCTATGGATGTAGGCGTTATTTCCTTTGGATGGTTAAAGTGAGTATTTAGCCATACTGGATGGTATTTCTTCAGCATATTTACTAAATCGTCTGTAATCCTTTGCGGCATAACTACTGGTGTACGGGATCCGATTCTTATGATTTCCACATGGGGGATTTCCCTTAGGCTTTTTACGATATACTCTAGTAAATCGTCTGATACCAATAGGGCATCTCCACCTGATAGGAGTACGTCCCTTACTTGTGGCGTATTTCTGATGTATTCTATACCTGCGTTGATTTTATCCCTTGGAACTCCCATGTCGTGCTGCCCTGCAAATCTTCTTCTGGTACAGTGTCTACAGTACATGGAGCATTGGTCTGTTATTAGAAATAGTACTCTGTCTGGATACCTATGGGTTATTCCATCTACTGGTGAGTCCTCGTCTTCGTCCAATGGATCCACTAAGTCTGCGGAGCTAATATGGGTTTCAGATATGGTCGGTACTGCCTGCATTCTCACTGGGCAATGTGGGTCGTCTGGGTCCATTAATGAAGCGTAATACGGCGTGATGGCAGCCCTAAATTTCGTCATTACTTCGCCTATATCTTCTTTTTCCTTTTCTGTAAGGTTGATTACCTTGCCCAAAGTCTCTACGTCTGTAATTCTATTTCTTACTTGCCATTTCCAGTCATCCCATTGCTCTTGGGTAACGTCCTTCCAAATTTCAATATCTTTAAAATTACGCACTTTTAACAACTCCTTTTTAGGTTTCTAAGCATAAAGCTCTGTAAAAATCTTTCTTAAGGTTTCCGACTCTCTCATAAGTTCTAATGATATGGCGGCGTGATCCTTTGTGTAGCCATTACCTACAATCATAGTTACGTCTTTGCCTACTCCTTCCGCTCCTAGGGCAGCTTTTGTAAAGCTGGTAGCCATGCTAAAGAAATACACTGTTCCTCTGTCCTTACAGCTCAGTATACTGGACATCTCGGTATTTGGTATATTTACTGTATTAATTACTATATCTGCCATTTCGCCATTTGTTGCTTCTTTTATCTTTTCAAGTATTTCAACTGCATTGGTGGCATTTGCCTTAATATATACATCTGCTAGGTTGGCATCTTTTACTCTTTGAAGTGTCTTATCTCTGGAACCGATACATATTACATTTCCTGTGACTCCTGCCCTTTTCTTTGCCTCATATAGACAAAGCATACCCGATTTGCCCGTACCTCCTATGACTACTACTGTATCTCCTGGTTTTACAAGTTTTGCCGTCTGTGCTGGTGCTCCTGCCACATCTAATACTGATAATGCCAAATTCTCTGGCAAATCCTTTGGTATTATTGCATATATGCCTGATTCGAATAGTATTGCTTTTCCTACTATATCTACTTGATCTACTTCTGATCTTATTTCTTTAAATTCGTCTATGCGAAGGGGTGTTAGGGACAAGGATACTAATGTTGCGATTTTGTCTCCTACTTTTAAATCAGTCTTTCCCTCTAGAGCTGGTCCAATCTTTTCAACTGTACCTATTAACATTCCACCTGAACCTGTAACTGGGTTTTGGTGTTTTCCTTTATCTGCTACAATGCCTTTCATAATCTTTTTTATCTCTTCTAAATCTCCATTTGCCTGCTCTTTTATTTGGGTAAAACTTGCTGAGTCGACGTTCAGTGTCTGTACATCGATAAGTATCTCATTGTCATAAATTTCCATGTCGTTGTCGATTTTTAATGCTGGTTGTGGCAGCACTCCTTCTGGTTCTATGACCCTATGTGTGCCGTATGGACATCCTTTTTTCAATTGGCATCCCTCCTCAGTATTTTTTGCTTCATTTGGCTAAGAATCGTCGGTGTCTGTGCTAAAATATACATAGCATTCCTTAACCTGTATTAGTGCTCCTGCACATGTTCACTTTTGCTTTCCTAGCCATTGTTCTCTGTATTAAATAATGCAAGTTTTATGCCAAATAAAAAATCACCTTAGTTTTAAGTAAAATAAGGTGATTGTGAATGAAAAAACGATGATTTGAATGGGTTTCCGTCAGATTTATGACTTCCTCATACAATTTGAAGGAGTTCTTGCACAATTTTGCGATATCGCTGCCCAAATTTAGGCAATAGTATATTCTTATCCGCTTATAGCTCCAATTTCTGGAGTCTGTATTGCAATGTCTGCCTAGGCATCTTTAGTAATTCTGCTGTATGGGTGATGTTGCCATTTGTCTGCTTTAGGGCATCTCTGATTATGGCTCTTTCCGTCTCTTCTAGGATTTCCGATAAAGCCATGTCGTAAATACTAGGACTTTTTCTTTGCCTAAATTTATAGGTTAAATCTTCCACATCTATATATTCTGTATCTGATATACTCATAATTCCCTCAATTAAATGTTCTAATTCTCTTACATTCCCCTCCCATTGGTAATTTTTAAATATCCTTAGGACATCTTCTGATACTCCTTTGACGTTTTTGTTAAGTTTTTTATTGAATTTGTCTATGAAATAGTTGGTTAGTATTGGTATGTCGTCTTTTCTTTCTTTTAATGGTGGAATATGAAAGGATATTACATTTAATCTATAATAAAGGTCTCTCCTTATCTGTCTTCTTTCTAGGGCTTCTTCTGGTGGAATATTTGTAGCTGCTATTATCCTTACGTTTACTTCCATGGTATTGGTAGCTCCTACCCTTCTGATACAGCCGTCTTGTATTACCCTAAGGAGTTTTGATTGTAATTCTAAGGGCATGGAATTGATTTCATCTAAGAAAAGTGTCCCTCCATGTGCCAATTCAAATAGGCCGGGCCTATCTTCTGCTCCCGTAAAACCACCTTTTATGGTTCCAAACAGTATTCCCTCAAGTAAATTCGCTGGAAGTGCAGCACAGTTCTGGGCTATGAAGGGCTTATTTTTTCTAGGGCTGGCATTGTGGATTGAATGGACAAATAGTTCCTTACCTGTTCCCGTATCTCCCGATATAAGTATGGATACATCTGTTTCCGCGGCTTTAAGTGCCAGGGACTTTAGCCTAAGCATTTCTTTGTTCTCTCCTACTATATCCAATAGGGTAAAGTATGCAGATGCTTTTGATTTATTTTCCTTGCTGCTTTTCTTTTTATTGTTATATAACCTATCCTGCAATTCTACTATTTTCTCAGACATTTCTCTTACGGTGGTTATGTCCTTTGATATTTCCAATGCACCTAGTATTTTGCCCTTGCTAGTTATGGGAATTGACGTATTTATGGTGGTTATTTTCTCCCCTTTATAGTTTAAAAATGTCTGCTCCTTTTTATATATTGGCTCTCCTGTGCGAATTACTGTTAGCAATGTGCTGGTTTCCTCTGTAAGCGAAGGGTAGACTTCTAGGAGATGTCTTCCCACTACTTTTTCGGATTCTACTCCGTCTATTCCTTGAGCAAACTTATTGTAATATACTATTATGCCGTTTTTGTCTATGATGTGGAGGCCTTCTTCTAAATAGTCCAATATTTCCATTATGTTTTCTCTAAAAAATAAGTCCTTCATTTTACCACCTCTCTATTGCTCAATACTGGGCATTAAGTGCCTAATACTCGGCAGATATTCCGATTGTTTACATTCTTATTTATGTCTAATGGAATATTCATAAATTGATTAAAACGTCCCGCCTAGTTCAAAGTTTGAAGAAGTAAAGCCCCACGTAAAAAACTAGGGACGCAAACTCGCTTCGCTCAAACAGTGCGCTCCCTTTCAAGTTTTTTACTTAGGGGATACTTCTAGTCAACCTTCTCAATGTCGGCTCTTATTTAATTCAATTTATCTATCTGCATAAAAAAATTATTGGATGATAGGCTTAAATCCAAGGGAATATTCATAAATTGATTAAAACTATCCGCCTAGTTCAAAGTTTGAAGAAGTAAAGCCCCACGTAAAAAACTAGGGCCGCAAACTCGCTTCGCTCAAACAGTGCGCTCCCTTTCAAGTTTTTTACTTAGGGGATACTTCTAGTCAACCTTCTCAATGTCGGCTCTTATTTAATTCAATTTATCTATCTATATAAATACATTATTGGATGATAGGCTTAAATCCAAGGGAATATTCATAAATTGATTAAAACTATCCGCCTAGTTCAAAGTTTGAAGAAGTAAAGTCTGCAATTATATCTAAATATCTAGTTCTACCTTCTCCACTGTCCCTATTTGCTTCCTGATTAAATTTCCTCCAATACGCTTAAACTTCTCTGGGTCGTCGCTTACGAAGTATTTGTATATGCCTTCGTCCAGCTTTTCATTTAGAAGATTTAGCTCCTTTAAGGTATTTTTAGTTAGCTTTGCAGTTTCATAGGCAGGGTTGACTAAGGTCACTTTGTCCCCTAGGACCTTGCCGATAGTATACCTAAGGACTGGATAGTGGGTGCAGCCCAGCACTAAGGTGTCTATATTGTGCTCTTTCAGTTCCAAAAGATATTTTTGGGCTGTGATATACGCTACATCTGTGTTTTCCCAACCTTCCTCTACTATGGGTACAAATAATGGACATGGTATGCCGATTATCTCTGCCGTAGGCAGTAGCTCTCTGATGGTTTTGTCATAGGAGCCCGAGTTTATGGTGCCTTCTGTACCTATTACTCCGATGGTATTGTTTTTTGTGCTGCCGACTGCTGCCTTGGCTCCCGGTTCTACTACTCCCAATATGGGTATGTCAAACCTTTCCCTCGCTTCTTTTAGTGCCAATGAGGATGCTGTATTGCAGGCTATGACTATTGCCTTGATGTTTTTCGACATTAGAAATTCAAAGGATTCCAGTACGTATTTTATTACTGTTTCTTTTGATCTGGTACCGTAGGGAATGCGGGCTGTATCGCCAAGATATACTATGTCTTCCCCTGGAAGCTGCTCGATTATTTCCTTTAGCACAGTTAGTCCCCCTATTCCCGAGTCAAACACCCCTATGGGTCTATTATCCATTTAATCACCCCTAAAAAATAATCTTGTTTATTTATTATATCACAACCTGCAATTGTTTTGACGAAAAAAAAGAACACTCCCGCAGGAATGTTCTCCCCTTAAAACGTCAATGTGCCGTTTTCATCTTGAATTATTTGAAGTATTTGTTCCTCTGATCCGTCTAGTGCATTTATATAGACTATAAAGTCTCCCTGATTGTGTTTGCCCTTGAATTCATAGCATAATACCTCGTCTTTTCCCTTAGGTATAATGGCCAGACGAGTAGAGTCTATAACAAAGTTTTCCTTTACCTTTGCCCTGGCTCCTCCTTGGTCCAAATGAGGATCTGTTATGGTTCTATCCTTGTGGTTCATATAATATGCAGAGGCATCAAACCCAACTATTTCTCCAGTATCTAGGGCTACCTTTACTTTGATTAAGTCAGGATAAATTATCACGTCATCTTGGGTATTGGTAAAGGTAAATAATACGCCCCCATCGTATTTCAGGGAGTAGTTTGGTTCCATATTAAATAATCCCTTGTCTTGTAAATACCTCTTTGCCCTTTCCTCTGCGTCTTTTACGGACATCTTACCACCTGTTACTGGCCTAGGATTTGCCATCCATATTACTTTACCTCCCTTTTTAGACACTCCTAGGTAAATTGCCATATCCTCGTTTTGACTTTGAGAAAATACGTTAAACGTATAGGCGGGTATCCTCGATTCGTCTACGTGTTCCCCTGCTTCAAATGCCTCAATCCCGCCTATGGACACTTCGCCTAAAAATTCTTGGGCTATTTTAGCAGCATCTTCTAAGGATACGTCGTTTCCTGTAAGCCCCACAGGTTTTCTATTTACCATTTGATCTGCAAAGGGTCCATCGTATATTAACTCTGGCGTCTTTGAAAATTCTTTGTCTAACTGTACCAATGATGTTTGAAATATATTTGCATTTGCCTCTTCTATTTCACCCCCCTGATTGTTGCTCATGGAGCCCAATAAGAAGTTTTGATCGGATAGGCTTCCCTGAATGTTTTCTAATTCCCCATTAAATCTAGCTGAATTACCCTGAAGCCCATTTAGAGCTTCTCTTTGTTCTTCAGTTATTTCTTCACCTTGGAGATGCCTTTGTATTAGAAATGTAGAATAATCTGCTGCCTGATTGAGAAACTTTTCCGTATTAGCTACTTCTGCATGGGTTAGCGGCATCTGTCCCAGCTTTGAATGGGCGGATGTGGCTTCGCTGACGATTTGAGAAAACAGCAGCACATTTCGTTCCTTTGAATTTGCTACAAGTGCCTTAGATAGATTTACTTGGACATTTTCAATGTGTTTTTTTACGTCAAAAAATAGCCTTTGGTAGTAGTTTTCCAATGTTATTTCATGTTGCTTTCTTATTTGATTTTGATTATATCCCCAGACCAATGCAGCTACAAGTAATAGGGCTAGTATGGCTGGAGGTATGAGGTGTTTTCTATTTTTCATATCTGCCTTCCTTTCTTTAAATTCCAAACCAGTGTTTGCCTATTTTTAGTGTCACTTTCCTAGACCATATCCATTTTGACGTGGCTGTAGCTGGATTCCAGTAGTAGAGGCATCCATATGTAGGATCCCATCCGTTTAAGGCATCTCTAGCTGCCTTAATGGAGTCCATATTTGGTGTCAGGTTTATTTGCCCGTCTGCCACGGCTGTAAATGCCAAAGGCTGATATATGACTCCTGCTATTGTATTGGGAAATGAGGAAGATCTCGTTCTATTTAATACTACTGCTGCAACTGCAACCTTCCCTACATAAGGCTCTCCCCTTGCCTCCCCATGTATAGCTCTTGCCAAAAGGTATTCATCTGCACTTCTATTTACCCCCCCGGAGGCTGTTGCACCGACGGCATGGGGCAATCCTAAGGCTCTGGCTGTTGCCAGCCCCACAACTCCATCTACCTTCAGCCCGTGCTTTGCTTGGAACTTTCTCACGGCCCTATAGGTCCTGGCACCGTAGATGCCATCTGCTTTTCCATCGTAAAACCCCCACCTCGACAATTTATCTTGTACTGTCTTTACGTCTTGGCCCTGTGTTCCCCAATACAATACTCTCTCTGCAAAAACAGTATAATTTGAGGATATGAGTTTAGGATTCTCAGGCCCGAAAAACAGAAAAATCGAAAGAAAAATCATGGTTAAGGCTGTGGTTATTATAATAAATTTTTTCAAGTGAATTTCTCCTTTCTTCATTTTCCTTATTTTTCGTAAAATTCTATTTTTTATACATGGAAAAGTGCCTTAGCCCCTTTACCTAATTCTTAAGTTTATCTAGGAGTTCCAGTATCTTCCACTTTAGCTTTAGGGTAGGTTCTTCCTCTGAAATAGAATCCAGTTCTTTCTCTGCATCCTTTGCCACGGAATGGGTGATGTCTATGAAGCAAAGGGGCGGAAACATCACGCACCACCAATTTTCTCCCTTCCCCTCTCCCAATGTGATTAAAAGGGTTTCGTAATCTCCTGTGGGAAGCACTAGATTTCCATATTTTCTAGTGGGAAATCTATCTATCCCTAGGTTTATATCTACTTCGTAGTCTTTATTTTCCCCTTTAACAATATTTTCTGCAATCCTCTTCATTTCCTCCATATTTTCATTTATTACTTCTCTACCTTCCCTAAGGGATTTTATGCCGAAAAACTTATCTGCCATTTTTTCCAATATTTCATCTCTTATCTTTAGCTTTAAGTCCTGATCTTCTTTACTGTCGCTGTTTGCCCTGACGTGAAATCTTATTAGCTTGTCTCCATATTCCCTTGCCAATTTTTCCTCTATATAGGGATTTATTATGTAGATAAATGCCAGGACTGCCATTAGCAAAAATAATATTAACTTTTTATACATCAATTTGCTCCCTCCAACTTGTCCTTTTTTATTATGATTGCCAATGGGGGCTTTTTTATACATCTTACCCTGTCAGTCCCATTCTCCTTATTTTTGCATCTATGACTGGTTCTATGGTTATACCGGGGAAAATTCCCTCCCAATCGTCTGATACTTCTTCCCATATCTTTGGATGGAATTTCTGTAAATATTCTGCTATTCCTAGGCCATCGGCCTTAAAATCCTTTTGCAAGATTCTTATAACTTCTTTTGTCTCTTCTTCTAAGGTTTTCGATATGGCCTTTTCCATTTCGTTCAATATATCCGGCGTTATTTCCACTACTTCATCTGTGTAAATATATTCCCTAAGGACCCCTTCTGTTTCCACATGTATGGTAATCTTTATATCCCCCTCATTTATTTCCAGCTGTTTTTTTGCCTTGGAACTGGAAACGGAATAGGAAATACAGATATCCTCAAAAGGTGCCACTACCAAAGTCTCCTTTATATTTCCCCTCATCAAAGCCACTGCCCTGTTTTGCAATTCACCTAAATGACCGACAAATTGAAAGTTTTTAAATACACATCCCCCAAATATCTTCAAATCCTCCCCGTGAAATGCAGCTCTTGGCATGATGGACACTCCCCCCATATCCATTTCCTGCAGAAATCTCGTTAAGTTTTGCGGTATATACCTAGAGGTCTTTTTATTTCCCTTAAGCATATTGAATAACGTCCCCTCTATGGCCTCCTGCTTTACAGCAATGGGAACCGATTTAAGCAAGTCATGTGCCATGTGTTCAGCTGTTATCACCCTAACCCTTTTACTTATGGTAAAGTCCCTATTGGTACTGTCTACTAATTTTCTCATGGACTCTTGATCCTCCGCAAATGTCTTTCCTATTACTATGGTCCCCAAGTGCTTAAAGTATAAAGGGTATGGTATCCGAGTGTTTACCTGCCTTATTCCCTCGTATATGGTTGAAGAAATTGAAGATACATTATAAATTCTTTCCTCTTGGGTTGCATTTTTGCCTATGGCAAATATGTTTGGGTAAGATATGGTGACTATATACCTCTCCCCTTCATCTGGATTTAGGTCGATGCCTACGGAATAGGGAAATATCCTTTCATTTATCTCTGCCATATCCCAGCATCCTGACATAAACACTAGGGAAACAGACATAAGTACAATTGCTGTCTTTTTCATTTTTTGTTCCTCCTAAGCTTATATATACCGACGAAATATATTAAAACGGGCAATATCACTATTACTATAAGGCCAGAATAATCTAAGAATTTCCCCAAGGTCTCTGTAAGGGTCACAGTGTTCTGGGGGAGCAGCGATATTATATATGCTATTGGCAGTATGGGTAAAATGAACATACTGTGGTCCTTTACATTTAACAAATTTGAAAATACCTTGGCCGCTGAATAATAGGAGGGGGCCATGGTTGAAAACACTATTAAAACCCAGATTGCCATGGCTACGCCATCTAAATTCTCTACAAAAAATCCCGGTAAATCTATTTCCTTAACGAGTGACAATGTGGGATAAGCTTGCCTCTGTAGTCCGTGTAACCCATATTGGGCAAGTGTTGTAAAGAAAATCGTAACGTAAATTAGCATGACTATGAGCACACCCTGTATAGCCGATTTAAGCCTGCCGTCTTTTTTTTCCGAGTAGAAGAAGGAAAACAATAGGATTTCATAGCCTACAAAGCTGAAAAAAGAGGTCCTTATTCCCCCAGGTACCTCTTTTACATTGGATTGAAATAGAGGCAATATATTTGTCGGATCCAGCCCTGGAATGGACACTATAATTAGTGCCGCAGTGGATATTAATATCAATGGATATATATGGTAGGCAAGCCTTCCAATGATGTTAATCTCCTCTCTGGCAATATAGGATGTGCATAAAATAAACGTGATGATTATTACTTCTGTTGGCGTAGTCGCCAGTAAAAATGCCCTTATTAATTCAGCCAAACTTCTGGAGAGGAAAGCCACCAAAGCGATAAAGTATGCAAAGAGGATAATCAGAAAAATGCTAAATATCCCATTGCCTAATACTTCCCTCCCTATTTGAAAAAAATCCTTGTCTGGATAAATGTCAAATATCTTTCCGATGAATACTACTACTCCGATGGTCAGCAATCCTGCCACGAGAATGGACACCCAGCCGTCATTTCCGCTGGCCATGGCCAGTTGATTTGGTAAAGAAAGTATGCCTACTCCTACGATGGTAGAAACTACCATGGCCCTTATTTGCTTATTGGATACCCTTTTATTTCCTTCCATTCTTCCAATAACCTCCCATTCTGACCTTGTTCCTCGGCCGAGTAAATTCCGGTCTTTCTCTTAAATGTTGAATTGGAGCCTTTAACAGCGTATCCTTTAATTCACCGGTATCTATACCTAAACCAGAATATGGCGAAGTATAGGGAACTCCAAAGCTGTCCATTTTTATCAGGTGGCTGCCCAGTAAAATAATCCCAAGCATAACTCCATATAGGCCCAGTAAGGCGGAAAAACCCATAAGTATAAATCTCCAAACCCTTAAACCTGAGGCAAATTCTGTACTGGGGATTACAAAGGACGCTATGGTTGTAACTGCTACAATAATAATCATTAAGGGGCTTACTATTCCCGCATCTACTGCTGCCTGCCCTATAATCAGGCCTCCAACTATACCTACGGTACTGCCAACGGGACCTGCCATTCTGGTGCCTGATTCCCTCAGCAACTCCAAGGTCAATTCCATTAAAGTTGCCTCTACAACGGCGGGAAAAGGCACGTCAATCCTAGAAGCTGCTAAAAAATATGTAAGCTTTGCAGGCAATAATCCTGGATGATATGCTGTAATGGCAATATAAAGGGAGGGAGACAGTACAGTCAGACCCACTGCAATTAATCTAATCAGCCTTACAAATGTCGAATCACTCCATCGGGAATAATAGTCTTCTGAGGACTGCAATAGGGTTCCCACTGTAGCAGGTAATATTAAGGCAAAAGGTGAGTTGTCAACTATGAGTGCTATTCTTCCTTCGTATAGAGAGGCTGCCACCGAATCTGGCCTTTCCGTGTTTTCTATTTGAGGAAATGCAGATAGATAGTTGTCTTCAATTAAAAATTCCAAGGAAGAGCTGTCGGATATGGAATCGATGTCTATGGACATCAGCCTTTTATTTACTTCCTGTAAAAAGGTTTTATCTACGATGTCCTCCATATACAATAGTGCCACTCCTGTTTTCGACCTCTTTCCAATGGCTTTTACTACAATCTTCAAATTCGTGTCCTTTATCCTTCTCCTTATCATCGTCGTATTGAATTTTAATACTTCTGTAAAGCCTTCCCTCGGCCCCCTGATTACTGCCTCCGTTTCAGGCTCTTCTATGCTTCTGAATACCCATCCCCTTGAGCCTATGATTAGGGCCTTATCTGTATTGTCTGCCATTAGAACTGTGTCCCCTGACAATATTGCATCGACGATATTCTGCATATTTTTCTCTTCCTGTACTTCTGCATTGGCAAGGACCTCCTTGGATATGTAATCCAGAATATCCTTTCCATATCCTATGGGAGAAAATGAACCTGAACCCTCAGAATTTAAAAATCCAATTGTATATTCCGACACGTGGTTTTTATCTATGAGGCCATCTATATAAATGACTGCTATTTTAACCTTGTATCCTTCTCCCATTTCTATCCTGCGAATTACAATGTCGTAGCAGTTCATAAACAGCCCTTCTATGGTCTTAATATTCTGTTCTATGTCCTTTGCCAGTTTTCCATTCATATGCTATCTCCTTTATTTCATTAGTAATAAGGCAAACATAATAATCCCTAGGGCCAAATAGGAATAGGATATTACCTTAATTATTTTAACTTCTCTGTCCTCTCCCCTTTTTTTATGCTTGGAGCCCTCGTATAACAAGGTAAACAGTCCTGTAAAAACTACAAGAAGTATTGTGGTATAAGTATCTATGCCCTTAATTGCATTGACGATTTTTTCAATCAAAAAACCCACCTCCTGTAAATCATAGGATTTACAAAAGGTGGGTTTTATATACATTTTTCGCTTCAAATTGTCTTAGCTAAAAGCACAGTAGGATATTTGCTTCTTAACCTTTTCATGGAGAATTCCAATTTCTCTTTGTCGTCAAATAATCCAAATACAGTGGGCCCGCTGCCGCTCATTAAGGTACCTAAGGCACCGTATTTAACCATGTCCGCCTTGATATGGGATATAATCGGGACCTTTTTCAGGACCACATCCTCCATTATATTCTCTATGTTATTTGCTACTCCCCTGATGTCGTCTTCTTCAATGGACGAAACAATCTTTCTTATGTCTACTCTCTTTTTATCATTGGGGTTTAGACTACTGTATATTTCCGCCGTAGATACTTTTGCACCGGGGTTTATGAGTAGCAGTTCTTTGTCTTTAAAGGGTTTAAGAGGCGTCAATTTATCTCCTATGCCCTCTGCCAGAGCAGTCCCTCCTGAAATACAAAAGGGCACGTCGGCACCTATTCCCCTTCCGATGTCTTTTAGTTCTTCTTCCTTGAGATCTAAGTCCCAAAGCTGGTTGAGTCCCCTTAAAACTGCTGCTGCATTGGAGCTGCCTCCTGCAAGTCCAGCGGAGACGGGTATGTTCTTTTGTATTATTATCTGTACTCCTTTGTCTATACCAGTCCTGTCCTGAATTGCCCTCCAGGCTCTATATACTAAATTAGTAGAGTCTAAGGGGAGGCCGCCGCAGTCTGATTCCAATACTATATCCCCCTCGTTTTCCCTTATGGTTACTGTGTCAGATAAATCTATTTGCTGCATTACGGTGCTGATTTCATGGTAGCCGTCTTCTCTTTTATATAGTACATCCAATCCTAAATTTACCTTCCCATAGGATTTAATGACGATTTCTTTCATTTAAATTTCTCCCTTGTATATAAAATTTCCCATTTATTATATCACAGTTTTTGCCTTTAGAAATTTATATCTACCTTTTTTTCTATAATTATTTTTTCTCCCGGAATTATATTGTTGGGATTGATGCTTTCATTGTCCTCCAAGATTTCCTCCATGGTGGTGTTGTATCTCTTTGCTATATCCCATAGTATATCGCCATTTTGGACTATATATATGGTGATGCTGGGCCTATCTCTTTTATCTATTAATTCCTCTGTTTCCTCCATGGTCTTTATTAGCTTTATCAATCTATTTCTATTTACGTTTATTTTATGCCTTATATTTCCCTCTATTTTTATGGTGTCTTTGTATATACATGTTTTAATGGATTCTAAATTTATATCTATTTCTACTACAGAATTTAAGTTTATCCCCTCTACAGGTAAATAAAACTTATATGGTATCTCTTCCTTTAATGTATTTATATCTTCTGTGTCTTCCTCCAAGTAAATGGCCTCCACCGACAGGATGCCGTCTACGGTTATGCCCTCGTCTATTACCCTAGTATCGATTATTGTAGTGTAACCTGATAGGTCGTATACTTCCTTTATTCGATATTCTGCCAAATCTAAGGCAAGACTTTCCCTATGGGTCATGGTCCTGATGTTTTCGACTAAATTTACTTCCTCCATTTCCACCTTCATCTTTTCCTTTGTAGAATAGGCATCTACTATGAGGGACTTTTCATTTTCCGAAAATGCAGTCCCCTGTACTCGTAATTTTATCTCTAAATCTAAAACTTTAAATTCTCCCTCTTCATTTTCCAGTACCTCAAATCCTCCCTCTACTACTTCAAGCTCTATCTCCGGCTGAGCTCCTTCTACTGCCCCCGGCAATTCCAAGAAGTGACTGAAAGCTATCTCCCTCTCAACTGTAGCTATTTGATTTTCTCCATAGTATACTATTCTGCCGTTGACTGTGCCAGAGATGATTATCCTATCGTCTACTACTGTGGATTCGTTTTCATAGGCTTGGAATGATATCTTCAGTATCTCCTCGATATTTGGTTTATCCTCGGACAATTCAAAGGCTTCTTTTACTATGGCATAGGAAATCTCCCTGCCTAGTATTTCTTTGTAGTTTATGGTTTCTTTCAGAATCTGGAGGTTCTCTATATGCTCCACTCCCTTGATTACTTCCAAGGTATTTACTTCCTCCACTTTGCCTTCTAAGTCTACCAACGCCTTAAGGGATAGTTTCCTATCATCCAGTACCTCTTCTTCAATGTATTCGATATGAGCCTTCACAATAGCTGACATATCCTCTGTAATTCCAGGTATTTCTATCTCTTCCCTAAAGTCTCCGTTGGCATCGACGGAGTAAATATTGTCCTCTACTTCTTCCGATTTGTACACTACTTTAAACTTTACTACTCCGGACACTACTAATCTATCTCTGATGGCCTTTGTAGATAAAATCTCCACTTGTCCATCTGTCCAAAGTAACTTCTCTATGCTGGGCTTTGATGGATTTAGATATACTTCTGTCTCCACCAAGGACTGGGTATCTCCCCTTCCCCTTAGTTCTTCGATTTTTAATACGTCCTTTATCAACTCTATGGTCATAATATCCCCCCTAATTTTCTCCTTGTATATCCTATGAAGATATATATGCCATATAGTCGTAAATAATGAATAAAAATGGATAAACCCTAAATTAAAATAACTGTACAATTATTGTACAGTTATTTTTTAAGAGATTTTTACTTCTGGTTGGGCTTGTGAAGAAACAGTCACTTCTACTGTTCCGGTCAATACATCTGTATAGGTATAAGATACCTTCCTAGAGCTATCATATTCGTTAATTATGCTGACGATAAAAACATTTGGGTATGCTGCTTCTAATATTCCTTCTCGAACTATGGTCTTTTTTCTTCCCTTGTTGGCCCTTAATATGACGTTCTTGCCGATGTATTTCTCGATGTCCTTCCGAATTCTAGTTAATATATCTTTTTCTATAAAGCAACCCACCTTCCATTGATTGCTCCCCGAAGTTTCGAGGGCAGAAGGAGTGTTCGGACACTCATATGTGAATTATACCACATACAACCTATTCTGTCAAATAAATAAATAATTATACTATTTATAAATGGATTTGTCAATTAAAAAAATAAATTTTCTTGATTATTAATATGAAATAATTGTTATTTTGAATTGTTTTTGGATATATATGGATTGGATAAAGTTTTTTGTCACAAATTATGATATAATAAATTAAATTGTTGAGGGAGGGGAAAATCTTGAAGGGTACAATCGTTTCAGCATGGGTTGAAACCTGTAGGGCTCTGTATGGAGACAATGTCACCAATGATGCCCTTGAACATTTTCAAATTGCACCAAATAGAATATTCACACCTACGGAGGATATTGAGGATAGGATTGCTAAGGGTATCATAGATGTTATAGCGAAGAAGGTCGGCATCACTTCTGACCAATTGTGGAGAAATATGGGTACCCAAAATATTATGACCTATTCTAAAATATATCCTGCCTTTTTTAGATATAAGAATCTGTATTCATTTTTACAGGCTATGTACGATATTCACGTAGTAGTGACAAAGAGAATACCCGGGGCAAATCCACCCATTTTAGGCATTTATCCCGTGAGTAAACACGTAGCCCATATGACTTATGCATCTCAAAGGGGGATGTTCCCTTATTTTCATGGGATGTTAGAAGGAGCTGCCAAGTATTTTAAAGAGGACATCGAAGTTGAAGTATTGGAGAAGACTGCTGATTTCACAAAGATAGGTATTACTTTTCCAGAAGAAATCTATTATGAAAAGAGGTTCTTCTTAAATAATTTACTGTCCTTTGGATTTATTAAAAACATGGAGGGGAAAATCGCCATTAGTTCCCTATTGTTGGTGGGAATTCCTGCAGTTTTAATAAACAAGTATATGCCTGGAAATTTGGCTATGCCCATAATTTTAGGTCTATCTTTGGCAATTCCCTTTATCATCGGCAAAGGCCTATTTAGACCTATTAAATCCATTGAAGAGTCTTTGGATAGGGTTATAGACAAGGACTTATCCTTGGCTGAGGGCATCGTTACCAATGACTTTTTCGAAAATATTACGAGAAAAATTGGTCTGATGAAGGACAGTATAAAAACTGACTTCGTAGGATATAAGGCGACTACCGATGAATTAAATGTATTTACTGAGGATTTTTTGGAAATCTCTGAAAGTATGAGCTTTACATCCAATGAAATCTCCAATGTAGTTGAGCAAATGGCCGAGGGCATTGTAAGTCAAGCTGAAGAAACAAGTGGTGCTGCCGAAAAGCTTAACAGTTCCATAAACTCCTTGGAAAAAGTAGTATCTGACGGCAACCAAGGAAAGGAACATCTAGAGGCAGCAGCCATTCAAGTAAGCGATGGTTTTGACGAATTAAATGCTACTTCTGATAGTTTAAGTAATATACTTAGGGAATTTTCCCAAGTAAGAATCAAAGGACAGCAGCTGCAAAACAGAGCCAATGAAGTGCGGGATATAGTCGATGCCGTGGAGAAAATAGCGGAGCAGACAAATTTACTTGCCTTAAATGCCAGCATTGAGGCTTCTAGGGCAGGGGAATACGGCAGGGGCTTTGCAGTCGTAGCCATGGAGATTAGAAACTTGGCTGAAGGATCCAAGGAGGCAGTCCAGACCATCAACGACAATCTGGAATCATTTGTAGAAAATATTGACGAATTTGTTCACGATATTTCAGACCAATACAATATATTGGAAAAGGAAAATAATAAATTAAGTTCTATTGCAGAGGAAAACCACAATTCTGTGGAGTCTATTAACGAAGTGTCTAGGTTAATTATTCAATTGACTTCGGAGTTAAACAACAATGCCAAGGAAATTGGTTCCATATCCCAAGGCATTGCAACTTTAGCTTCCATTGCTGAAACAAACTCCGCTTCCTCAGAAGAAGTATCTGCAAATGTTCACTCCTATACTAATGAAATCCAGAAGATGACCGATGGAATATTGGAATTCCAAAGGGTTAGCAGCGAATTTAGTAAAGACTTGGAGAAATTTGTAGTATAGATTAAGAATTAAAAAATATTCTGCTTACGTAGACTGCTGATAGAAAACCTACTAAATCGGCAATTAAACCAGAGGCTAATGCATGCCTCTGTTTTTTTATGGATATGGATCCAAAGTAAATCGCCAATACATATAAGGTGGTCTCACTGGAGCCCATCATTACTGCTGCTGTACGGCAGGCCAGGGATTCCGGCCCATAAGTTCTTGCCAGTTGACTTATTATACTTTGGGCACCGCTGCCGGAAAGGGGTCTCATTATCATCATGGGCACTACTTCTTCTGGTATGTTAATTGTCCTTACTATGGGCTTAAGGGCATTTGTCAGTAAATCCAAGGCACCTGACTCTCTAAATACTCCTATGGCTACTAACATGGCTATAAAGGACGGTATTATCCTTATAAATGTGGCAAACCCTCCCTTTGCCCCCTCTGTAAAGGCTTCATAGACTTTTACATTTTTTTGCAATCCGTACCCTATTATTCCTACTATCATAAAGGGTATTGCCAACTGAGATACGTACTCCACCGATTTAAGCAGCATTTTTCCTACCCCTTTCCCATGGCTTGATTTTGTATCTGGGAAGTCTTTGCAATGTCTTTGCAGCTATTATGGCTCCTAAGGTCGACATTGTGGTGGCGATTATACTGGGTCCTATGATTTCTGCAGGATTTCTTGCTCCTGCTGCTGTCAGCAAAGCTATGGTTGATGCGGGTATCAAGGTCACTGAAGATGTATTGATGGCGAGAAATGTAACCATAGAGTTTGTTGCTGTGTCTTTATACCTATTCAGCGTTTGCAGCTCCTCCATGGCTTTTAGTCCAAATGGCGTGGCTGCATTTCCCAATCCCAATATATTTGTTGAGATATTCATTATCATTGCCCCCATGGCTGGATGGTCTTCTGGCACTTCTGGAAACAAAAGTATCATTATCGGTTTTAAGGCTCTGGATATAATGTTGATTAATCCCGATTCTTCTGCAATTCTCAGTATTCCTAGCCACATTGCCATGACTCCCATTAGTCCAATTGCCAGCTCTACTGCCATTTTTGCACTATTTATGGCAGCTGCTGTGACGTTTTGTACGTTTCCTGTTGCTGCACCTATTAAAAATCCCGATATTATTAGTACTGACCATATGATATTTAGCACTCTATCACCTCCATATATATTATTCTGTCCTCCCTCTATATATGAAAAAGTTTTAGTGTCCAATTGCTATTCATTTAATGCCAAAACATACTCATAATTAGCTTTTAAAACCAATAGCTAAATGGGCATAAAAAAAACAAGTCGGAAAATCCGACTTGTTATAGTCCAAGCAACGCAGTAGCAATGCCAAAATATACAATTAAACTTAAAGCATCCACAATGGTTGTGATTAAGGGACCTGCCATAATGGCGGGATCCAAATTCATCTTCTTGGCGATTAAAGGCAAAGTACCTCCAACGACCTTAGAAGACACCACGGTAACCACTAAAGTAATGGAAACCGTCAATGCAATTACAATATCAATTTTCTCAAGTACCATAAGCCTAACAAAATTCGTAATAGCCAGTATAACACCTACTATAAAGCTAATGGCCAGTTCCCTCCATAGAACCTTAATCCAGTCCTTAGTAGATATTTCGCCAGTTGCTAGGCCCCTTATAATCAAGGTAGATGACTGGCTTCCCGCATTTCCACCGGTGTCCATTAGCATGGGAATAAATGTGCTAAGTACGACTATGGAAGCCAACACGTTTTCAAACTTTCCCATAATTCGTCCCGTAAATGTGGCTGATATCATAAGTACCAACAGCCAAGGAAGTCTATGTCTGGCTAAGGTAAATACCCCTGTCTCTAAATATGCCTCTTCCGATGGAGACATAGCAGCCATTATCTGGAAGTCCTCAGTTGCTTCCTGCTCCATGATGTCCATTATATCGTCAACGGTGATTATTCCAGTCAAGCGATTTTCGTTATCTACTACAGGTAAAGCCAAAAATCCATATTTCCTAAATACATTGGCTACGCTTTCCTGGTCGTCATGGGTATTTACATGTATTACCTCGTCCTCCATTATATCTTCTATTATCATATTCTCATCTGAAGTAACCAAAGTCCTAAGGGATACAAAGCCCTCCAATGCCCTTTTACTGTCAGTTACATAGCATGTATAGACCGTTTCCTTATTTAGGCCCGTCTCCTTGATATGACACAAAGACTCCTTTACAGTCATGGCCTTTTTTAGCTCTACGTACTCTATGGTCATGATGCTGCCAGCAGAATCTGCAGGGTACTTTAAAAACTGGTTAATAAGCTTTCTTTCATCCTCCTTTGCAGATCTGAGAATCTTTTTCACTATATTGGCTGGCATCTCCTCTATTAGGTCTATCATATCGTCAAAAAACAATTCGTTTATGATATACTCCAATTCCCTATCCGTAATGGAATTTATGATGCCTAACTGCTGCTCTTTGGAGAAATGGGCAAAAACCTCTACTGCCAAGTCCTTAGGTAACATCCTAAATATCAATAAGGTCAAATGAGCATCTAGGGGATCTAAAATTTCTGCCACGTCAACTTCGTTCATATCGGATAATTCTCTTTTAATTTCAGCGTATTTCTTTTCATCAATTAATTCAATTAGTCTTCTTTCATCCATGTTCTCCCTCCACTAGAGAACCATAATCGGCAATGAAAACAGTTCTCTGCTTATTTTTAATTGTTTTTCAAAATATATACTGGGCAGAGGCCCCGAATCCATTTTCATCACCAACCTTTCACATTTATACACCATTTTTATTATAACACACTACCATAGGTATCATAAAGCAAAAAAGATAGGTTTCCCTATCTTTTTGTTAGCATGTGCTAGTAAATCCATCTGGAATTACTGAGAAGCCTTTTCTTAACCAATTGTCACTGTAATCTACAGTAAAGGCGTTAAACATCTCCTCTAGTTCACTTTCCATAAGGAAAGTTAAATCGTCAACTACTGTCATGGAATCTCCATCTTTTTGCTCATCCAGAGCTATACCAAAAGTTGGACCACCTCAACCATAGCCTGCAATATAGATTCTTAAGGACTTATCTGAATTCTTAGCCTCAAGGACTTTTTTTAATTCAACAGATGCATCTCCAGTTAAAGTAACTACCATTTACATACCTCCTTGCTGTTATCGAATTATTAATACCCATAGATAGTGTCTGTAAACATGATATATTATTTTCCCTTACAAATCAAGTATCAGTCATAAAAAATTTGCCGAGAACTCCTCCCTTGGCGTTTCCAAAGGAATCAGAACTCGGCATAATTTTTAGCTTATTCCTATTTTATACAAGTTTTACTACATTGCCTTCCCCGGTATTATGGCATCTACTATACCTATGACTAGGGCACCTATTAAAGCCCCCCATACAGATATATTGAAACCGGGTACTATAAATTTAGTGACATAAAGAATGATTGCAGCTACGAGAAATCCTGTAAAGCCTTTTCCAAAAGGAGAGGCCTCCATGCCAGTGAATTTCTGAATCAAATGATCTAGGACTCCTATTACTACTGCTGCCAACAATAAACTCCAAATACCATCAATTGTAAATCCTGGAGTAAAATACGCTGCTATGGCAACTACAATGGCCGTAACTAAAACTCGGATTAGCAGGTGGCCAATGTTAAAATCATCACTTCTGTCTCTATCCCTGTGTTCCCTATTTTTCTCGTTATTATCCATTTTTTTCACCTCCTGGTATAGTAATCTCCAAGAAGTAATTTTTTTATTCAAGCAAATGTTAAATATTTTTTATATTTTGGGAGAATATATATTTGCACTAGAAAATATTTTAAGTATATGCTACTATATTAGTAAGAATTAAATAGGAGGGTTGAATATGCAAGTTACTAAGGATATGTTGATTGGCGAACTTATTAGAAAAAATCCAGAATCTGCAGAAGTTCTTCTTAGATTTGGCATGGGATGTGTCGGTTGCCCATCAAGTCAAATGGAAAGCTTAGAGGAAGCTGCCATGGTTCACGGTCTCGATTTAAATAGATTAATGGACGCTTTACACGAATTATAAAATAAAAAAGAGCCTAGGCTCTTTTTTATTTTTTGTAAGTGTAGGTGTTTTATTTTGATAATAAAGCGTCTATTCTAGCTCTGTCAAATCCAACTATTTCTTCGCCATCTATAACTAACACAGGAACACCCATGTGTCCCATGGCCATTAATTCTTTTCTTGCATCCTTATCTGTTTGTACATTTTTCTCTACAAAGGGTACTCCCTTTTCATCTAAATAGTTTTTTGCAGCAACACAATATGGACAAGTATTGCTGGTGAAAATTTGCACGTTTGCCATCTGATTTCCTCCTTATAATTAACAATCCCTATCATTATACCCCCACTAGGTATAATAGTCAACAGCTTTTATCTAATTTTTAATTACCCAAATGTTTGATAAGATAATCACTGCCTGAAAATATTTACTGCCTTATTTATGATTTACGTGATCTAATCCCTGAGTCAACAGTTGAAGTACGTGATCGTCGTCCAATGAATATATAACTAGTTTTCCCTTTTTTACGAATTTTACTAGTTTTAAATCCCTTAGTATTCTCAGTTGGTGAGATATGGCAGATTGGGACATATCTAATATATGTGCTATATTGCAAACACATAAACTAGATTGGGAAAGTACAAAAATAACTTTCAATCTGGTGGGATCTGATAGGGCTTTAAATATATTCGATAACGTATATATGCCCTCTTCTTTTAATAAAGCTTTCTTGAGATCCTCCACGGCATCTTCTCCGTCTTCATGGGTTTGACATTTTAATTCTTCTATGGTTATCTTATCCATTGTCATTCTCCTTTGTATTTTTTTTAACCTTTTACGGGCTAATCTACAGGTAACATTGGATTTGATACTTCTACTGGTTTCCCAGTTGAGGGATCTATATATATTATCCAGTATCCCTCTATATTTCTCCCTTCCATCCAAGTGTTAAATCCACTCATACCTCCATTGGGATGTTCCCCCGTGGTAAATGTCCCCGGTATTCCATATAGGAAATACTTTACTTTTTCATCTTCGTTGTACAATCCAAATAGGTAATGCTGATACTTATTTACCAGTTGATTACAAGTGGTTATATGGTTGTCGTAATATCTTTCGTTGTCCCCTCCCAGTACATGGGAAAAATAGGGCAAAAATGACCTGTATTCATTCTCTATATCTAAGTCTATAAGCCACCAGTTGTAGCCCTTAAGATTGTGTTTAAAGGGTACAATATAAGGAAAAAATCTAAGGATACTGAGAACATAGTTTACAGTCTGTGCATTTCTATCTATTGCCTCTCCATAATCGCCGCGGTCCCCATCAGACTCCGTTACATCATCGTCGTAGTCTTCCTCAAGGTCTAAGTCTTCCCCTTCCAGAGGCCCCTCTTCTATTTCCTCTATTGGCTCCACAGGGGTTTCAATTGGCTCTGCAACTGGTTCTACTACTGGTACTGCAACTAGTTCTACTACTGGCTCCACATCCAATTCTCCTTGATGTTCCAACTTTTCCACGGCGTTTTCTTCTATTTCCATATCTAGGCTCTCTTCTTCGTATTCTTCTTTTCTTTGGAGAAAATTCTCTATGTAATCTTCAATGGTGCCGTCTTCTCCATCTGTATATCCCCCTAGTATTACTTCATTGTCCTTCATGACTAAGATACCTGTCACATGGTTTACTGGAAAACCACTGCTTTCCACTTCTCTTTGGGTAAAGGAATACTCGTCTTTCCCTTTCCCTATTTCATCTGTAAAGATTTTACCTAGGTACCAAATGGATCTGGATTTGTCATTGGCTATTAATAGTATATCATAGAAATCCTCTATTTCGCCATTATCAATACTTACTGAAAATATATTTCTTGGTCCTCTCTTCTCGACTTTGCAGTGGCCCCTGACTATTCCTTTTTCTACTGTGGCATAATCCCTTTTCAATATTACAAATTTCCTTGTATATTCCAAGGATGAAGACATAATTTTACCCCCTTTTATACACTTTATTAAATTATATGTCTGAGGGGGGTAAAGATTTACTTAATCTTAGAAAATCTTCTACTGTTAAATTTTCTGCCCTGATTTTCGGGTCGATATTTGCTGCCTCCAAGGCACTTCGGATATTTTCTTTGTCAACTCCTAGCCCGTCTGTAGATAGGGAATTTATAATGGTCTTTCTCCTTTTAGAAAATCCTGCTCTTACTACTTTAAAAAATTCATCTCTGTTTACATCAGGTAAATCCTTCTTTAATTTTAACTTCACAACAGCTGAATCTATCTTTGGCCTTGGCATGAAAACCGTCTTTGGTATCCTCAAGGCAATTTCCGGTACGCTATAGAAATTGACGAATACCGATAGGGAGCCGTATTCTTTGCTCCCCGCCTTTGCAGTCATCCTATCTGCCACTTCCCTTTGGACCATGATTACTATGGACTCTATCCTTAGGTTCTCCTCTATTAGTCTGCCTATGATGGGGGTTGTCACATAGTATGGCAAATTAGCTACTACTTTGACGGGACCTCCCCCTAACTTTTTAGATATTATCTCCTCTAAGTTTACCTTCAATATGTCGCCGTATATTATTTCTACGTTGTCATATCCTCCCATGGTCTCATCTAGTATGGGCAGTAGAGCCTTGTCCAGTTCTACCGCCACTACTTTCTTTGCATTTAATGCCAATTCTTCAGTCAATGTGCCTATTCCGGGCCCAATTTCCAGTACATAGTCATCCTCTGTTATATGACTTGCCTCTACGATTTTTCTGACTATATTTCCATCGATGAGAAAGTTTTGTCCAAGGCTTTTAGAAAACTTAAATCCATATTTATTCAAAATTTCCCTTATATAATTGGGGGAATAAAGCCTTTTATTTTCCATATTCTTTTTCAATCCTCTCCAGGGCCAATTGAAATTCTTCTCTAGTCACTCCAAAACTATTTAGTCTATTTAGGAGCTGCTTTGAGTTACTGTATCCAATGCCTAGGATTTCTCCTAGGCTTTCTCTCTTTTCCCTTGAATTCAGTCCCCCTGATAGTCCATTGTCCACCAAGTCTTCATTTGTAAATATGTCATTTCTATCGACGATATTTGGCCTTGCCTTCTCTATTGCCTTTATTATATCATCTTTTGTCGCATTTTCCACCCCTATGTCGCCTTTTTTCAGTGCCTTTCTTTGGGGCAAAAATGCGTGCTTACAGTTCTTTATATGCTTTGACAGGTCTCTTCGTATTTGTTCCCCTGCATAGTCGGGGTCCGTGAGGATTATTATTCCCCGCTTTTCTCCTATCCTTTTCAATGTCTTTATAAACTTATGCCCATAGGCAAATCCTCCTGTGGCAATGACTTCTGCGTCAACAGCTGCTTTCACTGCTGTGATGTCGTCTTTTCCTTCTACTACGATTATTTCCTTTATCAAGTGAACATCCCCCTAAATAAGCCCAAATAGCTCCTTAGTGTTTTCGTTTGTTGCTTTTGCCAGTTCCTCGTAGGACAGTCCCCTAAGCTCTGCAATAGTTCCAGCTACATATTTTACAAATATAGGCTCATTTCGCTTTCCCCTATAGGGTTCCGGTGTAAGATAGGGGCTGTCAGTCTCCACCAATAGCCTATCTAAGGGCACTGATTGTGCCACTTCCTTAACTACTCTGGCATTTTTAAAGGTTACAGGTCCTGCTATGGAAATATAGAAACCCATCTTTACGTATTCCGCTGCCATCTCGGCACTGCCTGAATAACAATGCAATACGCCCCTTAGTTTGCCGTCCTCTGAAGCTTCTTTCAATATATCAAATGTCTCTTGCTGTGCATCTCTTGAGTGAATCACCACGGGAAGCTCTACTTCCTTTGCCAATTTCAGCTGTTCCTTAAACCATTTCCTTTGTAAATCCCTGGGGGAGTTGTCGTAGTAAAAGTCCAGCCCAATCTCTCCTATGGCTACTACCTTGTCTCTATCTGCAAAAGACCTAAATATTTCCATGGCAGATTGGTCTGCCTCCTTGGCAGAGTGTGGATGGATGCCCACTGTGGCATAAATATTTTCATGCTTTTCTGCAAGGGAAACTGAAGCTATACTTGTTTGCAGGTCAGCCCCAATATTTATAACCAATTCTATGCCATTGGACTCTAGGTTATTAATCAAAAGTTCTCTGTCTCCATCAAATCTCTTGTCGTCTAAATGTGCATGACTATCTATTAACATAATTTCCCTCCTATTAGGATATGGTGGCTCCCGACTCTATGTCTTCCATAGTCGTCAATAGTGAGAGATTGCCTTCCTTATCCTCTGCTGCCAGAAGCATTCCATTGGACTCTATTCCCCTTAATTTGGCGGGTTTTAGATTTGTCACTACTATAATTTTTTTGCCTACTAAATCTTCCGGTGAGTAGTACTCCTTTATGCCTGAGACTATTTGTCTTTCCTCTTCTCCTATTTTTAGCTGCAGCACATATAATCTATCAGCCTTTGGATGATTTTCACAGGAAAGTACTTCTGCTACTTTGAACTTAACCTTTGCAAAATCCTCTATGGTTATTTCTTCGACTTTTTCGACCTTTTCCTCTTCCACCTTGTCTCCTCCCTTATTTAAACTTCTGCTATCTATTAACTTTTGGTTAGCCTCATCTAATACCTTCAGTTCTTTTTCAATTTCCAGCCTAGGAAATATTATATTTCCCCTTTGTACTTTTGTGCCCTGCTCTATATTTTCCCATACTTTTGCATTGTCCCATAGTGCCTCACTGGATATTCCAAGCTGTTTTCTTATTTCTCCTGAGGTCTTTTCCATAAAAGGCTTGATAAGTATGGATATAATCCTCAGTCCCTCTGAAAGGTTGTACAGAACTGTATCCAGTCTGTCTTTGCTGTCTTCACGTGCCAATATCCATGGAGCCGTCTCGTCGATGTATTTATTTGTCCTTCTAACGAATTTCCATATTTCCTCCAATGCAGAAGAAAAATTTAATTTGTCCATGTATTCTTCCACTTTATCAGCCACATTTACGCCCATTTCCTTTAGTGAAGTATCCAACTCATCTTGTACCTTGGGCTTAGGAACTATGCCCTCATTGTATTTTTCAATCATAGTTATGGTTCTACTGACTAAATTGCCCAAGTCATTTGCCAAGTCTGAGTTTAATCTCTGTAAAAACTTTTCTCTATGGAATGAACCGTCTTGCCCAAAGGAAAATTCCCTTAGAAGAAAATATTTAAAAGCATCTATGCCGTAAAGTTCAATAATTGGCTCAGGATAGATGACATTGCCCTTTGACTTTGACATCTTGTCGTCCTCAAATAATATCCAGCCGTGGCCAAATACCTTTTTTGGTGGCTCTAAATCCAATGCCATTAAAATTGCAGGCCAAATTATGGTGTGGAACCTAACTATTTCTTTTCCAACTAAATGTATGTCCGCAGGCCAAAACTCCTTAAAGTTCTTGTCGTCTTCGCTGCCGTATCCAAGGGCTGTAATATAGCAGGATAGAGCATCTATCCATACGTATACCACGTGACCTGGGTCAAAGGGTACTTGTATTCCCCAGTCAAAGCTGCTTCTAGATACACATAAATCTTCCAATCCGTCCTTTAGGAAATTATTTATCATTTCGTTTTTTCTCGAAAGAGGCTGTATAAAGTCTGGGTTCTTTTCGTAATAATCCAGCAGCTTATCCCTATACTCCGATAATTTGAAGAAATACGCCTCTTCCTTTGCCAGATGGACTTCTCTACCGCAGTCAGGACACTTGCCCTCTACTAATTGAGACTCTGCCCAAAAAGCTTCGCACGGAGTACAATAATGCCCCTCATACTTAGATTTGTATATCTCTCCCTTTTCATAGAGTTTTGTAAATATATCTTGGATTACTTTCACATGGTAGTCGTCTGTGGTCCTTATGAATGTATCGTAATCGATTTCCAGGAGTTTCCACAGTTTTTTAATGTCTGCTACTATTTTATCCACATATTTCTTTGGAGTAAGTCCATTCTCCTTTGCTTTTTCCTGAATTTTTTGTCCGTGTTCGTCAGACCCGGTTACAAAATACACGTCGTATCCTTGGGTCTTTTTGAATTTCTTTATCACATCTGCAGCCACTGTCGTATAGGTATGGCCTATATGCAAGTTGTCAGATGGATAATATATCGGGGTTGTCAAATAAAACTTTTTCATCTTTCTCCTCCTCTTGTCTGGTGACACAACACAAGCCTTCATCTCAATAGAGACGAAGGCTTTAGCTCGCGGTACCACTCTAATTTATTCAAATCTCGCAATTTGAATCTCAATAGGTTAAAAACCCAGTAGTGTAACGGCTACATCCGTCATGACCTAAGGTATTCAGCCACGAAACTCCAGGGCCATATTCGGCATAATCTGAACCGCTGGCTTCCACCATCCCAGCTCTCTATTGGTCAGCCTTACACTTACTCTTCCCTTCAATGCCTCTTCCTAATATATCTTTCCTTATTTAATTTAAAATTATACCTTAAGTGGCCTATTTAGTCAACTATTTCCAATTTATAAAATTGTGGCAACCATAACCGCCCTAATGGTATAGACCCTATTTTCAGCCTGATCAAATACTATAGAATACTTGCTTTCAAATACTTCCTCGCTGACCTCCATATGGTCTAAACCATATCTTTCAAAGACTTCCTTGCCTATGTCAGTTTCTTGGTTGTGAAATGCTGGCAAACAGTGCATAAACATCACATCTGGCTTTGCCTTTTTTATCATTTCCATATCTACGGTATAATCCTCCAAAAGGTTAATTCTCTCTTCAAACTTTTCCTCTTCCCCCATGGATACCCATACATCTGTATATATAAAGTCTACATCCTTTACTCCTTGGTCTATGTCGTCTGTGAGGACGATGTTTCCTCCTGTTTCCTCGGCTATTTCAGTCGCCAATTTGACGACTTTTTCCTCTGGAAAGAGTTCCTTTGGAGCTACTATCCTTACTTCCATACCCATTTTTGCTCCGCCGACTAATAGGGAGTTTGCCATGTTGTTTCTTCCATCTCCCAAAAATGCCAGTTTAATACCTTTTAAATATCCTTTTTTCTCCTTTATAGTCAATAGGTCTGCCAACACCTGCGTTGGGTGATACTCATCTGTCAGTGCATTCCACACTGGTACCCCTGCATATTCTCCCAATTCTTCGATTGCCTCCTGGCTATAACCTCTATAGGCGATGCCGTCAAACATTCGTCCTAATATCCTTGCAGTATCCTTTACTGACTCTTTTTTCCCCAATTGTATCTCTTCCTTGCCCAAAAACTCTGAATGTGCCCCTTCGTCCATTGCCGATACTATAAAGGCATTCCTAGTACGGGTTGATGTCTTTTCAAATATCAATGCAATATTTTTCCCCTTCATGGATTTATGTTTTTCACCTATCATTTTCTTTTTCTTCAGTTCTCCAGATAGCTCCAATAAATAATTTATTTCATCTGGTGTAAAGTCTGCCAATTTTAGAAAGTTTTTTCCCTTTAATTTCATAGTCATATTATCTCCTCCATTAATTTTCAATATAATAAAAAACCCCTTATCTCCTGTAAAGAGACGAAGGGGTTCGCGGTGCCACTCTTATTGAAATAGTAAACTATTTCCACTCAATTATATAACGGCTTCTAACCATAATCTTCATGGGCTCTCTTCAATATAGCTTCGTTTGTTAGACTTTCACTCTACTCTAACTCGCTTTTAACTCCCCTATATTTACTCTTCCAATCATTAGATTCTATTTAAATTTACTTAGTACATCTTCAAGGGTAGGATCGCCTATTTCTTGAAGGTAGTACTCCACCCTTTCTATGGGCTTGTCGGTACTGATTACTCTCCTTATATCTATGGGGGTACCAGAGATGATTAAATCGCAATCTATTTTATTGATGGTTTCCTCCAATTCCTTCACTTGAGTATCTCCATATCCCATGGCAGGCAAAATATCCGATAGATGACTGTATTTTTCATAAGTTTCTTTTATGCTGCCTACGGCATGTGGCCTTGGATCGATTATCTCTCCTGCACCATATTTTCTGGCTGCCACTGTACCTGCTCCATATTTCATCCCGCCGTGGGTAAGGGTTGGCCCATCTTCTATTATTAGTACCCTTTTATTTTTAATTGACTCTGGGTTCTCTACGGCAATTGGCGATGCGGCTTCTATGACTACGGCGTTGGGGTTTGCTTTTTCGATGCTATCCCGTACTGTGTCTACATCTGCCTTGTTTGCGGAGTCTATTTTGTTGATTACAATTACATCTGCCATCTTTAGATTTGTTTCCCCTGGATGGAATTTCAGTTCATGACCTGGTCTTAGTGGGTCCACCAACACTATATTTAGGTCTGAATGGTAAAATGGAAAGTCGTTGTTTCCCCCATCCCAAATAATTACATCTGCTTCTTTTTCTGCTTCCCTCAAAATTGTCTCGTAGTCGACTCCTGAATAAACTATGATTCCATTGTCTATGTGTGGCTCGTATTCTTCTCTCTCTTCAATGGTACATTTGTGCCTATCTAAGTCTTCATATGTGGCGAACCTTTGGGAAATCTGCTCTTTTAAATCCCCATAGGGCATTGGATGTCTAATTGCCACCACAGTTTTTCCCATGTCCTTTAGGATTTTACATACTTTCCTTGTGGTTTGGCTCTTGCCTACTCCTGTCCTTACGGCACATACTGATATTACGGGCTTTGTAGATTTTATACTAGTATTTTCTGGTCCCATAAATCTAAAGTCTGCTCCTGCACTAAGTACTGTGGAAGCCTTGTGCATTACCTCTTCATGGTCGATATCGCTATAAGCGAAGATTACTTGTTGAACCCTTTGTAATTTTATTAAATTTACCAGTTCTTCTTCTGGATAAATTGAAATCCCCTCTGGGTACAGCTCTCCTGCCAGTTCTTTAGGATACTTTCTACCATGGATATTTGGAATTTGGGTCGCAGTAAATCCTACTACATTATACCTTTCGTTGCCTCTAAAGTATGTATTGAATACGTGAAAATCCCTTCCTGCGGCTCCCATTATAATTACGTTTACTTTTTCCATATAGTCATCCCTTTCAAATTGTAACGATTAAACTCTATTTCACTTAGCAATGTACAAGGCTCTACTTTCGTTTCCTGATTTAATGTTTTCTTACGCTCAAAGGCAGCTGTGCTCCTATACATTTGCTATAATGTAATATTGTCTGAATTTGTCTTTAATTTGGCGACAAATTAAATATTTATAATAAATACAATTAGTTTATACTAATATCACATTAATGTCAAGAAGTATATGAGAATTTTTTCGTTTTGTGGAATTTTCTATTATGCATAATTTTCCAAGTCTTACATATAATATGTCTTAATGAGAATGTAAGTAATAATTGCGACATGTTTTGAGAATATTCTGGATACTGTAGCAAAAATTTGACAAATATATTTTATTTGATACAATACAAGAATAGAAAAATTTAGGAGGTAATTTATGGAAGAGCATCCGTTAAAAAGGGCTTGGAAGTTTCAAGTCTTGGTGGCCTTGGTCGTTGTTGCGGTCATATCTTTTGGGGTTTATATACTCCGAGATGGCAAGATGGAGGTTACCATTAATCTGGATAATGAAGTAAGGACACTTACTTCCAACGCAGACACCGTAGAAGATTTTCTTCAAGAAAATAATATTATTCTTGAAAAAGGGGCATATATAGATGTTGCCCTAAAAGCTGAAATAGAAAATAACATGACTATAAATATAAAGAGACCTAGGCTATATACTATTGAAGCAAATAAAATCGCAATAGATGTAAAATCTATTTATCACTCCGTAGGAGAAATCTTGGAGGACAACAATATCGTCTTGGGAGAGAAGGACTTTACATCCCCAAGGCTGGAAGATAGTGTATTATCAGGAGGTAAGATTACACTATACAAAGTGGAAGAAGTAGTAGAGGCCTATGACGAGGTCATTCCCTTTGAAAATATCGTCAATAAAAATCACAGTATGGACATAGGCACAACTAAAACCGTGCAAGAAGGAGAAAATGGGTTAAAGACAATTTACCTTAAAAAAGAATTTGTAGATGGCAAACTCCTAGGCACGGAAGTAGTAGGAGAGGAAACAGTATCAGAGCCCATCTCTCAAATTATAGAGAAGGGTACAAGGGATATAATCGTCACATCGAGGGGCGATACCAGTTATAGGAAGGCTATTACCATGTCTGCTACAGCCTACGATTTGTCCTACGAAAGCTGCGGCAAAAATCCAGGAGACCCTGGATACGGCATCACTGCCTCTGGTACCAAGGCTAGACCTGGGGTAGTGGCAGTAGATCCAAAGGTTATACCCTTAGGCACGAAACTATATGTCCAAAGTTTAGATGGCTCAAAAGACTACGGCTTTGCCATAGCTGAGGACACAGGCGGTGCAATTAAAGGAAACAAAATTGACTTGTTTTACGAGGATTCCAATGTCGTATATAGATTTGGAAGGCGTAAAGTCAAAGTATATGTATTAAACGACTAGGTTCTCTAATAGAGAACCTAGTTTTTTATAGTGTATCTTTATACCCTAATACTTCCTCAATAAATATCTTTGTCAAATACGGGTCGAATTGGGTCCCAGCATGGTCGACAAATTCCCTTATTATCTCCTCTTGACTTAAACCCTTTCTATAGGGCCTGTCCTCTGCCATGGCATCGTAAGCATCGGCAATGGTGATTATCCTAGACATAAAGGGTATGTCCTCCCCCTTAAGTCCCTTGGGATATCCATATCCATCGTATCTCTCGTGGTGATATAGGATGTACTCCGCAATTTGCCCCATTTCATTTACTGTGCTGAGAATTCTATAGCCTATTTCCGGATGTTTTTTCATTTCATCCCATTCGTCCTTAGTCAGCTTCCCTGGCTTGTCCAATATGGTCTCGCTGATGGCTATCTTCCCTATGTCGTGCAACAGCCCTACGCTGCCCAATTCTCTAATTTTATCTTCCCCTAGTCCCAATGCCTTTCCTATATCCTGACATATTATGGATACCCTATTGGAGTGTTTTTCTTCCCTTTCATTTTTTTCATAGAGTGCCTTTATTATGGTCTCAATGGTCTTGCTTCTCATACTGGGTCCCTCTAATAATTTGTGGGCGTACATTTTGTCTTCCGCTTTTTTAAATATTAATGCCATATCTACATCCATGGAGTGCTTTGTACCTATACCAAAAGATATAGATAGTTCTAAATTTGGGAAGACTTTATCGGAAAACTTAGTTTCTGAACTTAACTTTTTCAATCTATCAGCTAAAACCTCCGCTTCTTCCTCAGAGGTCTTTGGCAATATAATTACAAATTCATCGCCGCTTATTCTGGCAATTATATCGTCAGCCCTACAGCCTTTTATCATTACATTTGCAATGGTTTTAAGTAGCTCGTCCCCTACTTTGTGCCCAAAGGAGTCATTTATAAGCTTTAATCCATTGACATCTGACATAATTATACTAAGGGGGAGATTCCTTTCCACGTCCAATCTACTTAGTTCCTCTTCAAAAAACCTTCTATTGTAAAGGCCCGTAAGCTGATCCCTATAGGATAAATTTATGAGTCTATTTTCCATTTCTTTTCTATCTGAGATATTTCTAGTCATGGCTAGGACATGTCGTTCGTCTAACTTGACCATTCTGACCTCAAAACTTTGCAAGCCCGATTCCACTTCTAAATCGTATTCAAAAAACTCCATTTTATCATTTTCAATGACCTTCGTTATTCTGTCCAGCACTAAAAATCCAATATCCTCTGGCAAAATATCGGTCAGTCTCTTGCCCAGTAAAGTCGACTCCGGAGCAGCTAAATTGCCAGCATGTTCTCCTTGAATGTCAACATATACCCCGTCTTTGTCGTACACAAACAATATATCCGGTATTGCAGATATTACAACTTCATTTTTTACTAGGGCATTTTTAAGTCTTTCCTCCGAATAAAGGAGAAGGTCATACTGCTCCCTCAGTTCTTCTTCCATGGCGGACAGTTGATTGTAAGATGCTTCTAATTCCTCATTTTGAGCCATGATTTCCTCTGAGTCCTGCTCAGTTTGTTCAAAATACTCCTTAGTCTTGTCCAATACTGCATTTATAGAGGTCCTTATTTCAACTAGGGGGTCTTTTATATTTATGGGCATCCTATAGCCCATGTCCTCTTCTACGTCTATTTTTTTAATATCACTGTCTAGGTTTTTTATGGGCGTAAGAAAACTGTTTTTTTGCAAATAGAAAAAGACAATGAAGATTAAAGTAGCTAGGGCTAATGTCATAAAAAATACACTCCATTTGTCCCATCTATTTCCCATAAATTCTTCCATGGACATGAAGTTTCCAATAATCCAATTGGTTCCCTCCAAAGGCTCATAGGACAGAAATCCTTCTACACCATCGAATTTTATTTGCATTTGTCCCGATTTTGTTTCTATCAATTCACCGTATATGCCGCTACTTAAGGTATCTATCCTAATCATATCGCTTTCCGACTGTATACTGTATTTAGGGTGAGCTATTATATTTCCCGAGCCATCTATTAGGAATGAATACCCCAGTCCCTTAATTGTGGCATCCTCTACCATCTTAATTATTTCATTTGCACTGATATCGGAGCTGACTACGCCCATTAAGTTGCCTTCATTGTCGTATACGGACTTTGAGACTGCAATCACTGGCTCTCCATCTACGGCATCTATATATACGTCAGATACATAGGTATCTCCTTCCTCCACAGCCTTTATATACCACAATCTGTCCCTTAAATCGTAGGTGCTGGGTGGGTTCCACTCCGATGAAATTACCAATTTGTTATTTACGTCTCCAAAATATAGTGCCTTCAGAGAGTGGTTGTTTTGTGAAAGCTTTTTAAACAGCTCAAGGAGCTGCTGGTCAGAATGCGCCCCTAAGGATACCATCTCCGAAGCAGCCATGGTGCATTGCCTATTTTGCTTCATCTTGCTATTTATTTCATGGCCCAAGTGAATCCTCGCCGCTTCTATGTTGAATTCCTTGTCCTTATTTATAATTGTGCTGAAATAGGAGTACTGATATAAAAGCCCCAGTGCCACTACCACAATTAGTATGGTACCGAATAGGTAAAACCTTTCCTGTATGGATTTCATTTTGTCACCCCACTATAATAGTGAATTGATTTCTAGCTCAGTTTCTTATATCTATACCCAAAAATAGTGTCTTCCTTACTTAAAAAACCTTTTTGAGTCATTTCTTTCAATCTATCTTCTAGGGTATCTATGGTAAATGTAATGGAAAATTCCTTCTCTATCTCACTAATTAAGTGGAGTAGGTCCGTGTCGTTAATGGGAAGCTTATTTTCTATTATCTCCATAAACATTTTATCGTCTTCTTTTCCCTTACTCTTTAACTCGTCAAAAGGATTTTCCGTATGTGGGCTGGAGCTGATAGCTGCCCTTATTCTGGCAAATATGGTCCTTCCCATGGAAGCAGAGGATATGAATACATCTCCTGTCCTCAAATATGGAAGCCTTCTGGTCTCCTCCATGGTAAGGTCTGTCTCTTCTTTTATGGTCTGTATATCCGATGCCCTTACGGTCCTAAATATAAACTTTGTATTTAGCTGGGCAGTGATAGTTTCGTCTAAAAGTGTAGGCCTTTGGGTAGCTAAGATTAGAAATGCACCGTATTTCCTTCCCTCTTGAGATATTTCCTTTATGATGGATTTCGATGGAGAGTCATACCCCTTTGGAGCAAAATTGTGAGCCTCGTCGGTAACTACAATAAATGGAGGAAAATAGTCTGCCGTGGTCTTTTTGTATTGGGCGTCTTTGTATTCCCTTCTCTTATGGTATAAGTTATTTAGCAAATAAGTGCTAAATACTTGCAGTATTCTTGTATTTCCTTGAATTACCATTAATTTTCCTCTTTGTAACCCTTCTTCGATTTCCCTTATGTCCTTTGAAAATATCCCGTCGTTGTCAAGCCTTTTTAGCCTCCATACTATACCTCTGACGGAGCTATGGGGACATGTCTTGTCATAGGATAGATACAGTTCTTTTCTCTCTGCCCACGCCTTTCTCTCCTCATCTGTGGCCGCATCTTTTATTCTGTTGTCTATTTTTTCTACGGTTCCCTCCTCCTGGGCTTCCATTAGCATATTGAGCTTGTTGTAAAAGCTGTAAAAGGAGTCCCTTCTCCTGAACAATATGTCCACCACGTTGTTCATGGCATCTGTAAGGGTAGAGGCTGCATCTAATAGGTTTTTAAGGTCCTGGGCACTTAAGTCCTGAAATTTGACTCCTACGTGAAATCCCACTTGAAGGCATTTAAATCTGTCTTCAAAATCGAAGCTATCCCCTTGAAGATACGATGCCTTTTCGCTAAAATCCATTTCAAAGTGGGGATCCAGCACTATGGTGGGGATGCTCTGTTTCATCAATTCCTCCAAAACAACCCTTAAACCAAAGGATTTTCCCGAGCCAGAGCCTCCAAATACTCCAATATGCGGGTATTGGTGCATGGACCTCACGTCCATTATGTAGGGTATTTCCCTTTGGGGCTGAAGTCCGTTTTCCTCGTATGTATTTAATAGATTTTTGTATTCTTGGTCCATGTCTGCTGCCATGTCGTCTGTATTTCTAATGACTCCTATGACGAGTCCATCTTCTTTCTTTGACTTTATCATCAAATCCTTTACTTCGTAAAATGCGGGCAACCTAATGTCCGAGCCAGTCAGTACTGGATATAGAGCCTCGTTCAAAAGCCTTACTTTCCCTATAAAGATAGTTTCTTCGTCTATGTTATAGCCCAATGTCCTAAGGGATTCTATTACTGAATTGTCCACGAAATCTCCCGCAATATTCAGGGGAATATATCTATTAAAGGTCTTTGCCTCCACCACTTCCCCAATTAAATCCCCTTGGTTTGGGTCTTCGATTATTAAAAATTCATTTATCCTTAAGTTTCTAGTTCTGGAACCTACAAACACCTCTTGCTGAGTCGTAATACCTACAACTTTCATACTGTATTCCTCCTAATTTCTCCTGGCTCTTTCTGGAATAAAAAACCTCTCGTATATGTCTCTATCCATGTATTTCTCCATTAAGCCCTCCATTATAGTATCAGATATTTTGACTTCCTTGTCAACTAAATCCAGCCATAGGGGGACACCTCGGCTATTCTCTGGAGTTAAGGTATATACTAGTCTGCTCATTTCTTCTATATGGCCTTTTTGGCTATCTATTATGTCCATACCAATGACTGTAGGTGCTATGGATGACCTCATAAATACAGATGAGTATTCGTATTCATATTTTTTGCTTACTTCGTCCTTGATATATATTATCTCCCCATAATCAAGTATGCCAAATAAAAGTTCCCTGTCGTAGGCGTTGATACTGAGATCTGGATACACTTCCTCAAGCATATCTCCAATGGTCGATGTCTTGATGTCCTTTATAACTCCTACTAAAATTATTCCCTCTTCTTCACATACCTGTCTTAGCTCTGCCCACAAATCTCCTGAGTATATATTGTACCTGATGAGAGAACCGTCCATGAGTATGCCGTAGGGCTTATGTCTTTTAATGCTCTCTAAGGCTACTTTTACTTCTATATCCGACAGTAACCTATTCTTTTTTTCAGTCTGGACCTTTTCGTCCTTTTCTAAGGGGTTTTTTAGACTGTCGGAAAATAGTGGGGAATAAATATCCGCCATGAAAACAGGCTCTTGGTCCTTTAATGTAGACTTTGCCAAGCCCTGAAACACTTGAACAAAATGGGGAAATGCCCCTCCTTTAGTATTTGTGGATCCGTCTACGCCAACTATGCCGCCCTTTGCCTCGTACAAAGCCAAGTGCCTATTGTCCAGCCTTTTCATGGTCTCAATTTGCCCTATATATTGCCGTATAAAATCCCGCAAAAACTCTCTGTCTTTGGAAAATATTCCCCTGTACTTATCTTGAAGCATTTGATTTAAATCCTTTATTTTCTCCTTTAAATCGCTGTGTATTGAGTAAATTAAAATCACCTCCCTATTTCAAGGCTTTTCTTATATACTTGATTTTTCGGCAAATTGTACTGTTCCGACACCAATTTCACTGCCTCTTTTTTCGTATATCCGCCATCTATATACTCCCTTAGGGACTTTTCTATATCCACTTCTTCAACTTTGTCCTCCTGAAGGTTTCCCTCCACTACTATGACAAATTCGCCCTTAAATCCAGACTCTTTAAACTTGTCTACAGCTTCCGCGGCAGTACCCCTAAAGGTTTCCTCATATCTCTTTGTCAATTCCCTAGATATGGAGACTTTTCTTTGTCCCAGTATATCAGCCATATCCTTTAAAAGCTCCAGCATTCTATGGGGGGCTTCATATATTATGGTAGTATTTTTATACCCTTTTATCTCATTTAATTCCCTAGTTCTTTCTCCCTTTTTAGGGGATAGGAAGCCGTAAAAGTTAAATCTATGGGTAGACAGTCCAGACACCACAAGAGCTGTTATGCTAGCTGTAGCCCCTGGCAAAGGAACCACGTCTATTCCCTCGTCTATGGCAGCTTTTATAAGCTCTTCCCCAGGATCGGAAATTCCCGGCATCCCCGCATCGGATACTAAGGCTATGTTTATCCCCTTGTTTATCTTCTCTATGAGCTCCCTCCCCTTTTCCTTGAGGTTGTGCTGGTGATATGAGGTCAGGGGCTTCCTTATTTCGTAGTGATTTAAGAGCTTAATGGTGTGCCTAGTGTCTTCTGCTGCAATTAAATCTGCTTCCCTAAGGGCTTCCAATGTCCTCAGGGTTATGTCTCCTAAGTTTCCAATGGGCGTTGGGCAAATATATAGTTTTCCTCTTTCCATATTCTCACCTACTAAAGTTTAATAAAAAAGACCCTTAAGGGTCTTTTTTTAATAAGTACTATGCTGGATTTGGGGCATCTACTGGACAAA